>Ga0116228_10002031_pt1 | contig 17257 bp, 10 predicted proteins | sample S1TSphfallax_2_FD_89694 | JGI IMG/M metagenome (GOLD analysis project Ga0116228, IMG submission 89694) | Host-associated microbial communities from peat moss isolated from Minnesota, USA - S1T2_Fc - Sphagnum fallax MG | ecosystem: Host-associated > Plants > Peat moss > Unclassified | place... | reverse complement strand
AGGGTAAAATTATTGGAAAAAAAATTTTTTTTTAAATTTTAAAAAAAATTTTTTAAATTTTTAGAAAAAAAATTATAAAAAAAAAAAAAAAAATAAAAAAATTAAAAAAATTTATTTTTTTTTTTTTTTTTTTTTTTTTTTTTTTTTTTTTTTTTTTTTTTTTTTTTTTGGTGTGGTTTTTTTAAAGAAAATCACTAGATTTAGATAGTAGGTTCTAGCAGGTTAGGAGTCCAAATTTTTCTACTTCTTTATTTGTCTTGTAGCCAAAAGTTTGGCTAAATCCTCATGTGGCTGATTGCCACTTGAGGTGTGACATTAAAAATTTGAAAATAAAAACATTGGTACTAATATTCAAAATTCATTAATTACCATAAAAAATGAAACCATTTACAACATAATACATTGGAATTAATAGACAACAGGCCATCATTTCCAGCCCTTACATAGGCACTAGTGTACATTCCACATTGTTGACCCTCCACATCCATTCCTTGCATATGGTTTAGTACAAAACATGGGCCAAAGATTTATCAACCTATGGTCATTCTCAAGCTCATCCTACCTTTCAAATTACCCCATGATCTTTATAGTATTTCTATTCCATTTGTGGATCTATTATGAATCATAATGAAACTAGAAGACACCATCCATGACAATTTTCATCCATTTGGAATGTGTAACCCTATTTTTCCACCCTTCAAATTGATGAAGCAACCCCAACCTTATTACCATGTGAAATCTGAATTTTCAGACTCATTTCCATATTAATGCAATGTCTCAACAAATGGTTGATCTAATCCAAGAAGGTTAACCCATCACAATATGGCATGTGTTATGAAGCTTAGACTAGGAACGACTTCGAGATCAATCACTAATCAAATTGAACACGACCAACAATGAAAGAAGGGAGAATAAAAAAGGTAGGGTAGAAGTACGGGGAAATCCTACTATAGATCAGGAGGTGGAAGAGTGTTGGTGTGTTGTAGTTTTGGTAGGTTCAAAAACACCAATGTTGCCAAAGGCCACTTATAAAAACCACTTCAGTACCAACATCTTCTACTCAATACACTAGACAAGATTCTACAATAATTAACTAATTTTAATTTTTAATGCCACTGGAAGGACAAAGTCATAAGTGCAATTTAGCCCTAAAATGTATGGCATGAAAGCCAGCTGATTCTATGATTATCTCTAGCATTAGAGCAAAGGAATATGGGTGGGTTGAAGAACCCACAATACCTACCCAACCACTGTTGGTGCTCAACTGGGCACCAACACTACAAGGTTTGCACAAACCTGTTGAAGTTTGAAACAATGGAATATAGAACAGGGAACAGAAACATAATCACAAGCCATGGTTTTGTGCTTTCGGTTGGGTCCTGAATGAAGGAAAAGATTTTGAACAATTTCCTAGAGACAACTAATTTTGTCATCATTTGATTGCAATGGACAACCCCCTACGAATGAGTTTCTAGCATTGCTGAACCAATGCAGTAGCCTCATCTAAGAAAGAACTTATGTCAACTTCAAAGACCCAAGACTCAATTCCACCCAGAAAAACTAAGTCAACTTCATACAAACCCAAGTTGCCAGAAAAAAAAACTGCACCAAATTTGGGGTTCCTATGAAGACGCATCTGGTCGCCAAAATGTCTTTTGTGCAGCAAGCAGCTCCTCATTATCCTTTTTGTATGTGAGGAAAACGTCCCAGTGCAGTGATCTCAAAATTTCCTGTACCTTGCTCAGAACTTCCACTTGGTCATGGAAAATGGCCCACCCATTGGGTCGCAAGATACGGTCCATCTCCATGATCAGACTTGTTACATTGCATCTGCAGCAATGATGCTACGTAGTTTCATCAGTAACACATAAAAAGAAAAAAAATGGAAAGAACATGCAGAATGGAAAGAATGCTTGACTAAGCTTCATCAGTAGCAGATGATAAAACCATATGAAAAGTAACATACAGAATGTAGAATGGAAGGGAGAGAAGAGACTGACAGATACCTGTTTTTTGTGGAGCTGATGATGCGGTTGGCGTGCAATAGATCGTAAGTACGTGGGTAGGTGCTATGAGGCTCACACCAATCATGGTACATTCCAATCAAACCTCGGTCATATATAATTGGCAGTGTGTCTGGCTCTGTTATGGGTACAATGTTCATCACCCACACTGGTTGCTTGATGAGAGCGGCAGCAAACCTGCTTAGCCAATCAACTCAGATCTTGTTTGGAATGTTACATCATGATTTGATTCATGACTACTAATGTGTAACTCTGTATTCTACAACAATTCCTTCATGAATCTTCTTTTAATCTTCTCTTGTCTTTTGATCTCTTCCTCCAATTCTTTCCCTAAACCTTAAACCCTAAACTCATGGGTCACACAAAAGACCATGCTTGGAGACATGCTACAATATGCTACAAGTAGAAATCATCAGAAGGTGTTTACAAGATCAGAGGCACACACGTACCCGCCATAGCCAGCATTCATGTCCATGATGTTGCGAATGGTGGTCCAGTCAATCCCAATCCCCTGTAGATAAGACTTGTGAACAACATGCTCCCAATGTTCTGTGTCAGCACGATAATCTTCAGGAGCTGGCTTCCCATAGATACCAATCTGAGAATCAGTTAACCAGGCAGGTGTGGCATTCACCCGGCCAGGCCACTGTGCTGGCCATTCCGAACGGGCACTGTTTGGTATTCTGTGGATGCATTTTCTCATTTTCACATACCTGCAAACAACTTGCCAACAAGTCATCAGCTGCTGACACAGGTACTGTGCATCCTAAATATGTAGAATGCCTGCATCAAGTATTTCAGGCTTGGGTTCCTCACCTTAGGGTAGAGGAAGGAATAATTTCCCTATTTGAGATTAGCTAAGAAAAATCTTTGAGATGCAAAACTCACCAAGCAGCATCGGCATTGTCAGCATCAGGACAAAATGGGAGCATAGTAGCAACTTTCTGTGTTTTATACAGCTCATTGTCCTTGGGTTTCTGAAATATTGCAACACCAATTGCTGCTTCGTTAGAGTTTTGCTTGGCCACCAATTTCCAGGACATGCTTTCTGTAACAGCAAGTGTTTCTGTGGCAAAAGAGGGTTAACTGCATGTCAGATCACTACATCCTCACTTGTCACACTGGCCAGTCTGACTCCTTCCCAGAACTGGTGTTTCATTGTACAAGCATCTAGATTCCTGTGACTGATCAGACAGTAAAATTTTCTAATTGGCCGCAGTAAGGGAGAATGCTACAAAACAGCAACCTAATATATCTGACCCTTCAAAAGCCATGGTTAATAAAAAAGAAAAAGAAAAAAAGAGTCAAGACAAATAACTATTCCAAGCTTGCTGATCTGTTGTATCAGTTTGATACACAGGTGTTGCAGACCACACAAAGTAGCCTCCTGGTCTCAGAATCCGATTGAGCTCCAGGAGGAGAAGGCCACCTGTTGGGGAAAAAAACAAGCAAATACCTCCATAAGTATTGAGAAACTTCTCCATGCTTATGATATACCTCAACTTTCATAAAACTGAGAGACGATCTATAATCAAAGAAGAGAGTTAAAAGTCAAAACCCCAGAAAAAACACAGACAAAACTGAGGTGTGGTTTGAACAAAAGTGACAGTGGCATTCATCTTCAAAGCAATGGCAACATGTAGAGGAGTAGTGACCCATTACCAAAACATCCTCACAGACATCATCAGATGACAGAAATTCAATCGGGTGCAGGTCATAGTCATACATCAACCAACAACATACTGAGTTCCTGCCACAAGACCAGCAGTAACAGGAAGGCTCGGCAATGATGCTGGGCGGGCTAGCACAACAAAACAGAAAGGAGAGGGAGATGATGACCCAGGAAACAAAGAAGAAACGGGAAATGCAGAAAGAAGACAGGACAATGAAGAAACAAACAAAGAAAAGAGGAAGAAATGAGAGAAATAAACATGGAGAGCTTGAGTCTCGGGTTATGGCTAAATGCAGTTCCTCTTGTCAGTGGACATCCTTCAAGAGACATGACCTTGTAAGAGTGAAGAAATAATGAGAGAACAGAAGAGCATACCATCACCATGCCAGCGGACACGGCAACGTGCACAATGCACAATGTCAAACACATTACTGGGAAACACGAGGCGTTGTGTGCCCATGACTGATGAGACTGCAGGGATCCCTCTTTCTAATGCCAGCTGCACTTGAGCTTCATGTTCATCCTTAGGGGCAAATGACATGGTAATCACCTCCCTGTCAAACAAGTAGCCCCCAAAGCTGGCCACTCCAGACCCAACATCTAGAAGCACCCGAATGTTCTTTCCCCATTCTATCTCTGGATAAGCCTGGTACCAAGGAAACCATTTTGTTCAGAAAAAAGCTTGAGATGTAATCCTGAGCAAAATCAGTCCCAAGTTCTTATTTCTCTGGATTATATCAGAGAACTAACTGCAAGAGAGAAAAAGATGGATAAAAATCCCAGAGCAGGACCTAATGAAAATTGAAAAAGAATATGTGTGATTGTGAACAAAAGACTAGACAGATGATAAACTTCAAAGCAACAGTGATACAGAGCAATGTGAATGAAAATGTCGCACCCTTTGAATAAAGTTGATATATTGGCCTGCCCCATCCTTGAATTGAGTTCCACCACCTGGAAACACAAGTTTATCTTCCATCTTCTTCATCCAGTTTTGATCTGCCTTGAATGACACCAGCTTCTGATATGGAACATTGTCGTACCAGACCTACAATCACCCAAACAACAAAACATGTGTTTTCCTCCCCATGTCACAATTTGATATTTTCTTTCAAAAAAGAAAACATAACTTATATTGGACAATATATGTTCCTTCTTCCACATCAAAATAGATCCAGAAAAGATACCCACAAAATAGATCCAAAAAGACACCCACAAAACACCCCTAAAACCAATACTCTTGGGTATCATGGTAGGAACTCGGCAGATTAAAATCCAACCCCCCCCCCCCCCCCCCCACCACACCGCAGACACAAACAACCCCCCACACACAACTACAAAACCCAAAAATACCCACCCAAACACACACCAGCCCAAAAAAAAACTCCAAAAACAGCACCTGAAACCCGCCCCTGAAGCAGATTCCTTGGGGAAAGAGGGTGGGAAACCTCATGAAAAAGACCTTCCCCCCCCCCCCCCCAAGAAGCCAAGCTCGTGAACACACTTGACCCTAAATCCATGACTAATCTCAAACAACTCTCTGCCAGAACAATCCCAGAGGGAAAAATACTAAAATTTTAAGGAGCTTCACAATTGCAATGTGGAAGAAATATCTGTCTGTGTTATGCAATTTGGCAAGGTTTTGAAGACATCCATCTATCTGCTGCTAGCATTGAACCCCCTCTGACTCATCCTCAACATTGTTGATTTTTGCAATTGCAGTCACAAAAATGGCAGGCATGTATGCATGATGATCAATCATGGTTGACCAAAATCTCTGGCATGCATGTGGGATGTGAAGGAGATTTGATTCAATCCACATGTATTGTGTGCAATTTATTTGCTGCCTGTAGGCTTTTTGAAGAAACATAAAAAAAGACAAGAGACTCACTTCATCTCTGCTCTGGGGCCAGAGAATTGGTGACTTGTAACCTGGAGGCAAAGGGACCAAACATTTAGGTTGCTCTGCTTCTGAAGGACAGTGTCGCTCCCGGTGCTCAAAATGCTTGTGAGCTTTGTTGTGTCTTAGGTAGTTCTTGTTATCCAGACAAGGGATGTAGTCCTGTGCACCTCTCCATGTACACCTTCTCCACTTGTATTTCACCGCAGCCGCTGCTTCTTCCTCCCTTGCTGCTCCTGAATCACCCATTACTACTTCCTGCAGACCTTGGGAGAGGGACTTCTGTTGTTCTTCTTCTTCCTCCTCATCCTCCCCATCCTCAATTTTGTTTTCCTTTTTCTCTGTAGTCATGGCAGTTGTAGTCTCAGATTCTGAACTGAATTCCTTACTACCGTTGCTGTTGTTGCTTGGTGAACTACCCTCTTGCTTCTTCTGCTTTTCCACCGCTTCTGCCGTGATTGTGGGTTTTGTGTTGAATTCTTGTGTCTGGCTAATGGTGTCACCACCCATGTTCTTCTTCTTCTTACTTTCCTTTGGGATGTCGGACTGCTCTGTGAGAAGATCATCATCAACCGATTTGAAGGAACTGCTGTTGTTCTCCACCAACTCCTTCTGTTGATCAGATCTCTCTTCCGTTCGGAACGATTCCTTCTCCTCGTTGCCAGCGAGTTGTTGCTTTCCATGTGCATCCACTATGTCGACGTTCTCCCAGCCCGCATCAGTGCGCTCTGAATTCCACCCACTGGAAACAACAACACCACCCACATGATCCGTTTCCCTCTTCCTCCTTGCTGCTACTGCGTCTGTTGCATTTGAATACGAAGAGACCTCGTGGGGAAAAGCCAAGATCCACAGTACAATCAACAGGAAACTCAACACCACAGCAACAGTGAAAACCAGAGCAGACGCAGGCATTCTTCTCTCCTGCCTCCCATGCTTATTACTGTACACCATCTCTCCTCTCTTCTTCTCTTCTCCCCTCTCTTCTAAATACCAAACACACACAAAAAAAAAACACTAGAAATCACATACTCTTCAAAATCTATAACACATGCTTCAAACACTTCTGCTCTCTGATGATCCCAAAACTCCCCCAATCAAAAAGACAAAAACCCAAAACCCATCAATCACTACACACACACACAAAACACTGGAAATCACATTCTCTTGAAAATCTATAAACAGATGCTTCAAACTCTTGTGATGCTCCTAAACTCCCCCAATTGAATTCAGAAAACACACAAGTAAATGTGTGCTAGAACTCTGTCTGTTTCTGTAAATAGCTCTTATACATTTGCCTGATTATTAGGCTACTTCAACTTTACTTCACTAAGAAAAAATATTTCAATTTGAAGAATATATACTTTGTTTTTCAGAATGCTTTTTTTTTTGGAAAAAAAATCACTTTGAGAAATCATAAATCATAGATATGAATAGTATTCGGATATGCTAAAGAAAGTATTGATTATATTTTATTATATAATTTTTTGAATTAACACTACAATATAACCTTAGATTAATCTGGAGTTTTGTTTGCTTGTTTGTCTTTTTGTTTTTTTGTTTGTTTTTGGTTTGTGAGTGGCCATTGAGTTCTAGTAACTATTGAACTTGTTTTTTTCACTCAAGATAACTAAGAAAACAAATTCAGACACCATCAAATCCAGCAATCCCATTGATTTGACCTGAAAAGAAAAAACTTTCAAGCTTACACACAACCCTACTATTATGCTGAAAATTGAAAATAATGATCTCTTTCTAAAATTGAGACTCCTACCACCATGCTACCCATTTAGGACTTAAACCTAGTTACCATGAAATTTTCTATGTTAAGCTAACATTCAACTTAACATTAAGCTACTGACCATGAAAATTTGATGTTAAGCTAACATTCACTTAACATTAAGCTACAGCCCATTTAACATTGGGTGCCATCTAGGATGCCACCTAGATTTTCATTTAACACTAACTTAACATCAAGTGTGAATGCATCATTATTATTCTCACGTAACTTGCGAGATCACCTTATGCTTCTGAATGGGTGGAGCTTACATTTTTGTAAGGGCCTGTCATTTTTTCTTTGCACTATAACTAGGATCTCGACTCATGGTAACGCCCTTGTGCATAGGCCTTACACCTAGCACAAAAAGTTCCCCCCACTCTCCCTCCCCCCCCTCCCCACATTGTGCACGTGCCAAAAGACTATTATGCTTTAATACATGCCTTGCCACAACACTACAATAACCGAATCAACAATGCAATATAGGACCCATCAATGTGTAAAAAGGTACTCCACATTGGGATATTACTTAAAGTGTAGGAGATAATTTGCAAAGAGGAATTGGGTGTCTTTCTTTCTGAGCTAACTTGATGTCCTATAAATTCTCCCTTTTTCTTTTTTTTCTTTTCCCTTTGTACATTTTCCTAATCTACGGTGTGTCTATCAATAAAGATTTATAGGGTTGCATCAATCGGGTGTCTTTCTTTTAGCTCTCTTTGTGGAATGTAGACCTTTATTCCCCCAAACAATCACTCCCCTACAAACAAGCTTTCCTACCCCCACACAACCCCCTTCCCCAGTTCGTCCTCAACTCTTTCTTTCTTTTAAATTTTTTTATTGTGTGTACCTATTGCCTTCCTTCATTACCCAAAATAGGGGGAAAAAAACAAAGGGTTTCTTTTGACTCTCTATAAACCCTCCCTCAGTTATTAGGGTTTTTTTTAAAAAATCTAGTGTTCAATCCAATGTGGTTTCTTTTAAAGGTATTTTTTGAAGCTGTTGATTGGTTTTTTTTTTTTTTTTGTGTGATTTTTGTTTAGTATTGGGTGTTTGAAATTTCATGTGTAATTAATGTTCATGATTGCAATGCCAAAATTGCATAACCAATTGTATTTCTTCACTTGGCAAAGTGCCATACATTTGCAAACATTTTAATTTTATCCTAAAGTTGCTCATCTGTAAATATAGAGTAAATCATGAAATGTCCCGGGGTTAACCTTTACCTAGATGGATAATTTTGCGAGCTTATATACCCTTATCCTAACCCGGTTTGGAATCAAAAGGATATATGCCCAACCAACACTACTTTTGACTGATGTTGGCCGGGTATTTGATTTATATAATTGTTGCTGATTCCATTTTTTAATTAAAAAAAATAAAAAACCACCAGTTCTAGTTTTCTTTAATCATGAAAGAACCAATGTCTCTACAAAAGATAATTTGATGGTTCTTTGAATTTTGTTTTAGAACTGTAGTTATAAGATTAAAAAATTGCCATGAGAACCCATGAAGGTTTGGGAATGGTTTATAATACCTACCCAAACATTAGTTCATCTTGTTGAAATCATTGTTGTGGTGTGTATATGGTTTAGGATATACACTCCATGCAAGTATAATCTCATGTACATATATATATACACAAAGGTAGTGTAAATCATTCTCATATACACTTACATGAGTCTAGTGTGAATAAATTAAACTTGGCATATGGAAACTCATTTGAATGATTAGTGTATTTTGACTCAAACCCAATACTTGTGTTGATCATGGCATCAAAATTTCTTGAGCACTATATTCTTAGTGAACAAAAACTATGGGTTGGACCGCATATTTCAAACCTAATGCTCATTTGCTCATTCTTTCACAAAATTGTTTCAAGTATGCAACCCAATAATTCCAAATGAAAACTCCCCCAAAAACATTTCCATATGCTTACAAGTTTATTGCAACATATACGTAACATGTATGGTTTGTTATTTCATTATTTGGTTTTCTTCCTTTGTCCTTCTTCTTCTTTTTTGTTTTTGGCCTTTTCTATCCACTTGAGTTGCCATAATCTCTTTTCTCAGACTTTGTTTTTGCTTTTGTGATTACTCCCTTTTGGTACCCTGACATTTCCTGGACTTTGTTGCTTTTGATACTAGCCCTTCTTCACTTTTGCTTTTTCTGAGTTTCATGAATAATGAATCTTCCAATTTCCCTTCACATGGTTTAGGGTTGACATTTTGGAGGGTTGCCAAACCCTCCAAAATTGTGTTTTCTTGCAACTGCTTAGTTTGCCTCCAATCCACACATACCTTTTGTAAAATAAGTATCAAGTTTAGATTTCATCCAAAAATGTGTTGTTGGTGTTTTTTTTTTTAAATTATTTATTTATTTTATTTTTATAAATGTAGTGGTTTGAGACTTAGACCTGGAACTTGATTAGTTTTCATTTTTAAATGTGTTGTAATTCTCTGTATTGCATGAATTTTCAAGTAGCAATATCTATTTATTAGCGTTGGGTGGTTATTTGATTATTCAATAACTGCAGGTTTTTTTTCTTTCTAAAAACTTTCAAAATAAGATAAACCATTGATTCCTCTTGTTTTGGGGAAAAAAATAGAAATAAAAGAGCACTAGATCCAGTTATTTCAAATCCTCAAAGAGCCGTCATGTTTTATATGAAAGCACTAGGTAATAACATATTGGGTTCTAACACATATTCCTTGTGCCTTTTGTTTTTAAGGAAATTTGGCCATAGAGTAAAGGAAAAGTATCCAACTTTGTAAATACAAAGTGAAAAGTTTGATTTAGGAAAGTCCAAAATTTGATTGAATTGTAAGGTATTCCTAATGTGTAGGCCTAATGTTGAATGTGGAAGGAGTTCCATAAATATGTAGTTTTTTAAAAAAAAATTATGGAACACAAATCCATTCCACTTACTTATAAACTTGCAAAGTTTAACAACAATGGTAGATTACAAACAAATTGTGGATAAATACCAATGTTGTTGTATTGGTATATAAGGTGCATCCTAGGTATATATATTGTTGATATTATGTACCTTATATACCAATACAACAATATATATATTGAAGAATACATTAGTTGGGTACAAATTGATTTATGTACCTAGGTGACTCTCATATTTGGGTGGGCATGTCTTTAGGGTTTAGGGTTTGCATACCATACCAACTCAAGTCTTGGGCTTCACAATATTGTAAACAATATTAATATTTTATTTTGTAGGTGATGATGGAGCTAGATAGGAATTTGATGAGTGAAAATTAGGTTTTTTTTCTAAACTCACACCCATGTTGTGCAACATGTTGGCTTCTTCAACAATCAAAAGAGTTGCAGTTATGTTGGATTGTGCAAATCTTATTCAATTTGTAAATTCATGTTTTTGTTGAATGTGGTATGTGTAAAATGCAAAACGATTGTTTTATGTTTCATGTGTTTTGTAAATCTTCTCACAAGTCCCTTATTAATTCAAATTGCAATTTTAATGTGCATTGTCCATTGTTTGTAGTATGCACAACATCACAAAATGATTATGTCACAACCCACTTGCTTGCGCTTTAAAATTGCATAGAAAGGGAAAATGACTTGTGATTTTCTACTTTTGTTAATTTGATTGTTGTGTCAATGCTTTGTTATATTACCATAACTTTCATTATAAGAGTTTTACCTTTTTAGTGGACACAATAATTTGTTCTTAAAATTAGAGGTTTGGCCATTATGATTTGAGGTTTTTTTTTTTTTTTAAATTGTTTTTAATCTTGTACATTTTGTTTATTGACAATTGTTTTTAATCAAACTTCAAGGCTTGCATTTAAAAGATGTAGATGATACAAGGTTCACATTTGAGTTGCAAGTTGAATGGCAATAATTATAAGAGATTACTTGCATGATGTTAAAGTTCTTGTAGGTTCTAAAAAGTCAAAATGAGGTGTGAGTAAAAGACAAGTTGTTGCATGAGTTTAGAGCTTGAGCTTAAAGTTGGAACTTGAAATGGTAAAATGTTATTTCCCCTATACACATGCAAGTAAAACCCAAAAATTCAATCACAAAATGAATGTTATATGTAGATGCAAGCTACAGTGGCTCATTTTTGTAATGCAATGATGTTTTTTCCATGGGTACTTTTTATTCAAATCCATATGGTGATTAATATATATTTAGATCTACTAATTGGGACATGGATCCAAACTAAAAAATTCATTATGAAGAGAAATGTGTGGTTATTTATGGATAAAAATTTCATTTGTTAATAATAATGAACTTTTTAAGTCAAAAAATATGGACTAGTTGTTTGACTAGAACATCACAAAATGAAAAAAAAAAATATTGGTTCACATACCAAATTTGTTATTGGGACTAAATATATAAGGTAATACAAGATGATAAACTCGTCTAAAGAATCTTTATTTTGAAACCTTAATTTTTTAATAGTTAGGGATTTTTGAATGGTTAAAATTTGACCATATTTTTATAAATCCATATTGCAATTTTTGTTTGTTTTTCAATTTCTTTGTCACAAAAGCATTTTTTTAAAAAAAATTACATTGGTAATTATTCATATGGACTTTGTGGATTTTGCTTTTAGAACTTCCAAATTAAAATCTAACATCAACTACATTAAATACAAGTTTTCACATAGATTTGGGAAAGTTTGTAGGTGATTGGAAATGTATTATTCAAAAATTAAAGTAATAACATTTTTTAAAGTAACAACCATGTCCATTTGAATCATTCTAGAAAAAACATATGGACTTATAAGGAATGTAATTTCTATTGATATTGAGCCATTGTACCATGCATTCATCTTTATACAAGTAAATTTAAAAACAAACATGGGGATGAATGTAAACATTCATTGTCATTATGGATGAATGATTTTTTAATTCATATAATATATGGATGGAAAAAATTAATTAAATTTACATATTGTTAATATACAATACTTCCATTAAATTATGGATGAATGTTTTATTTAGTCATTCAATTCTTATCAATGAAATTGTTTTCCTCTAATTTTAATTAACTAAAGTTTTATGAAACACAATTTGATTTTATATGATATTTAACATTTGTTGAATAATATAATGTAAATTCCATTATAAATCTATTTGATGGCTATGGTTTTAAATGTCATTATTTTCAATATGTTCTAACTATATTCCTATCATCATGTTAACATCCATCCCATGGTCGTTTTAAAAAATAAATTTAATTTATTTTTCCTTGAGCAAAATGACATAGTGTCATTGACAACAATGTGTTTTTTTCTTCTTCTCCAAAGGTGTCACAACCACTCAAACCTATTTATAAACATTGTGGATAACAATGGGGGATTTTTTTTCAGTTTTTTTCAAGGGTGCCACAACTTTCGTCAAATCTAACTAATGTTGTAAACAATAATGGGTTTTGAATGTTTTGCATACATTTAAACTACCTATTGTCATTGATGACAATGGGTTATTGAAATAAACTAAAATTTAGTTTCAAACACCTTAATTAGCTTCCTTCAAACAACCTATTATCATAGATGACAATGGGGTTGTTTTTAATAATTATTTCTTTTCAAGGTGCCCTAATTTTTCACAAAATACATATATAATGTTGTTGACAAAAATTTGGGGGGTGGGGGGGGGGTTAACATTCATCCCATGACAACATTTTTAATTGCTTAATGTTGTTGATGAATATTTTTTTTGAAAAAATGTTTTAAATTATTTTGGTCCCATCATCATATTTTCCCCTATGTCACATTATCCATCATTATTAAATGACATTCAAGTTTGAGATATTAATACTTGGACAACAAATGAAAATGGATATAAATGCATTTTAGTTTATTTTTCTTCCAATCATGGATGAATTTCATCCAATGATTTATTTATTTAATCCAATTCATATATGAACACATTCATCCATGTAGGTGGATTAAAATCACATTAAATTGTAAGTTCCAAGCTCAAATTCTAAGCTTGGGTTCTAGGTTCATGCACAAGCCATCCTTGTGCAAGTAGTTGAAAAAGTTTCAATGTGGGGGTGTAACCAAAAAATCAAAGGTGCTAATGAACTAGCTTTAACGATAGCATTACACAACATTATGAATAATCTACACAACAATGTTGCATCCTTTTCATTCAAGAGATTTCTGGAACATGGTTTCCAATAATCCATTTCACACCGACACACAACTAAGCTGCCATATCCTATGGATAGATAGACATCTTAATACACCTTGACAACACTTATTATAGAAAATGGATCAGATTCTCCCTTATTCACATCTCTTGTCTATTCCCAAGTATCATCCCATAACTAAGCAAACCCAAACCCAAAGAATTAAGGTCTTGTTCTCTCTTCCCTTGATGACAATAATTCCACCCAAACTTAACACACAATAACTCCCTTTCTCCATAGTTCACCCCAAAACATAAACCCAAACACAAGATGTTCAATTGTGCGACTTATCATATGGTGAATTCTAGACATTGTCATCAATTCCTTTTTTTGGTTATGGGTCAAGGAATACATCAAGAAGAATCAACACCTAAATTATGTTTTACAATTTTCAGTTTATTGTTTCCTACGTAGTGGAAGAAAAGTTTGGATACAATGCCTTGTAGAATCACAACACAAACTAAACACAAAGATATGCAATTAGATTCATTAAAGTCCTATTCAGAACCTCTTCACTTAAATTTTCCATTAATGTTCCTTATCTCCATCCTTAATTGCTCCTCATCCATTTAGAGCCTATAGACAAATCTAATCAACCAACACACAAAACTCAACAACAAACCAATAACATTAGAAGGTTCATCAAAGTAATGGCATCCTTCATGTTAATTGCCATTGTCACCAACTTCTAAAAATACAACCAAAAAGTTGACTATCACATCCCCATGTAAAAATACACAAAACTTTTTAAATGTCATATTTTTAAGTTACAAGAAGTCTATTTTGTTTGTTTTGTGAAGACATTTTTGAATGTTGCACCATTGTTGAATCATTAGGTGGGCAATATGAACTTAGTTAATTGGGTTACAATCTCAAATGACAATTCCATGGAATAATTGTTGATCAAGGTTTATTTGCAACTCTCAACAATTGAAACTTTGTTTATGCTATCATTTGATTAATTCAAGGCTTATACTAATTAAAAGTTCATTGTCTCCTTAACCTTGTCAGCATTTTAACGTTTCAAAACTAAAGTTTTTAACAAGCACAAAAGGTTTTGTTTTCTACACATTTTTATAATTTTGAGGTGATATTTTCTAGGAAAGACCAACTATTTACAAGGCTCGTTACAACATACATCTACTTTAATAACCATTATTCAAACTTTGAACATGTTGACATTTGTCAATTGAAAACTTACAATAGCATTTATTGTTCATTGTCTTTTATATTTATGATATTGAACATTTCAATCTTTTAAAGTTGGGAATGTTTAACAAGCACAAGAGGCCCAATTTTTTCAATCTTCATATAAAAATTTGAAAAAATGACCAAGTGTTTATAAGGTTTAGTGGCAGCATTCATTCTATTCAAATAATCAACAATTTGATTATGTACATGCTAAAAATTTTGTGATTGAAAACTTGTAGTTGCATTCATGGGTTCTTTATTTCTTGTGTGTTATGAGCATTTTGATGTTTCAAGGTTGGGAGTGTTTACAAAGCACAAGAGATTCACTTGGACTTCTTTCATATGTTGTACTAATATATCAAACTTTTAGTACCAAATTGGTCTTGGTCTTGGTATAAGGGACCTTCCTATTTTTCATGTAAGTGGTATAAATATGTTTACAAGGTTCAATTGGTATGGTATGAATATAATATCAATACATGCATTTTGGGATATACATGATATAGTATTAATAGTACATTTTTTCCTTCCATTTCGGGCATGTATGAACATTGATACATGGTATTTGAACTTGTTCATATTAATTTAAAATTGTTATAAAACAAGCAATAACATGCACACAACACACAATTAATGAGTGAATGTAAGGTTGATTAGACCAAAAATGATGAAAAAATAAATCCATAAGTCAATTTGGGTGGTATCTTTTTTGTATTTTTTTCACACACTAGGATGACCAAATAGTTAGGCAACAATAATCATTGATTTCAAACTTTTTTTTCCCATCTTTGTTCAAACCACCTTAGAGATCGTTATCTTGTACATGTGTACAAATCTAGCATAGAATATATTTCTTTTTTCCAAGTATGATATGGAATTTGTAGAAAATAATTATTTTCAATAATAATAAATTTTATTATTATTATTATTATTTTGACATGGTGTGAAATCCTTGAAACTTGTTTCATTGATGTATTATTTAATTAAATTTAAGTCTTTAACATCCATATTATCAATGATTGGACCATTTGAAATCTTTTTTTTTGGTTAGCAATATAGTCCTTAATGTTAATTTTAAATATCCATAATGTTTTTGGATTAATGTATTATGCATAAAAAAAAATTTACATCATATAGATACTCGAATTAATAATCTCAAATATAGTCCTTAAAATAATAACTCTAAATTTCAAACCATATTTGACTGATTTAATTCACACTCACATTGCATAATACATGCCATTGTGACATTCATTTTGGTCAATTCAACCTTGCATTGGTCCCAACCAATAGTGAAAGGCAAATCATGAAATCTGGATTATAACTTATAGCTTTCAACTCACAAAGATTGCATGTTGAACATTCCCAATGGTGAAACATAAAAATGTTCATAAATTGAGTACGTGAAGTCTAAACTATGATAAAAAAACATTTACTAGGCCATGCCTTTGTCAAGGATTGGGCACTCACTTGGAAAAAATATACCTTTAACACTAGAATTAGCTTGGACTTTATGGACAATAATAGGGCGTTCAAGCACACCTACATAAAATACATAATAACTTAGAACTAGATTAAAAGACTTACTTGGTTTGGACCTAGAAGCTCCAAGAGTAAGTAAGGGAAGGCAGATTATTTGAAATTCCATTTATTTCAATGATATATTCCATTGTAATTGGAATGCATCCCATCTCATTTTATTCTCATTTGTGCAATTTTATACATTGTCATTCATTCTATATGTTGTCATTATCAATCCCATTTAAGCATATTTAGTTTTGTGGGTTGCTATTTCTTGAGGAGTAGCTCTAAAGATTGTGGGCCAAACAAAGGATGGCCTTATGATATGATCAACACCTTAGGGATGTGCTTCTCCCTCTTACCATTGAGGTATGGGAGTGCAGCATACATCAACATGTCAATGTTTTTCTCCATCAATGTGCCAATATGATAGTGTGATAACAAGGACTCTAAAGGCCTTCCTATGTCCCTAAGAACACAGTCAAGGGGCTCTCCAGGGTCTGGGACATCTCCCGTTGACAAAACAAACAAAACAAACTCAACAAACAAACAATCTTACCTTACTAGTAGGATTGTAGTATGTGTAAAATAATTGGGTCTCCAGAAAATCAGTTCACCCTTTTGGAGGGGCCATGAATTTTGTGATTCCAGTGTCGCACTGACTTGAAACTTAGCTGCAATGAGTGCTTACAAATGAGCTATGTTTCAATCTGGTTATAATGCTGATGACAAAATTCTAGTGCACAAGTGGAGCATAAGAGCATCAGAAGCTATCGGTAAGATTCAATGTGTGATGGCCATCTTCAATGGACAATTTGAGCAAACAGCCAAATGCAGGTTTTCCCAACAAAAAAGAGAACTTTTGCCAGTCCTACTTCACAGCTTAGAACCAATACCAATTTCTGAACACTCAGCATCTTGCCCTCCCAAGTGTACATAACAGCGACAAAGTCCCAAGAATCTGGCCTTTCACAGCTTAGAAGCAAAAGCAAAGT
>Ga0116228_10002027_pt1 | contig 17266 bp, 12 predicted proteins | sample S1TSphfallax_2_FD_89694 | JGI IMG/M metagenome (GOLD analysis project Ga0116228, IMG submission 89694) | Host-associated microbial communities from peat moss isolated from Minnesota, USA - S1T2_Fc - Sphagnum fallax MG | ecosystem: Host-associated > Plants > Peat moss > Unclassified | place... | reverse complement strand
TTTTTAATGTGACTGAAATCTTAATATATGAAATATTTAAAATTTTATTTATTTATTATGTGCTTGAAATTTGACTAAAACATTATATAAAAGTAAAATAAAATATTAATATATGACTAAGATATTAATATGGATGTGGTTAATTGGAATGAAAAATTAATAAATGCAACCTTGGAAAAAATTTAAACTAAAAGTAGTTTTATTTCTAATTTAAAACAAATTTTTTATTGAATGCAATTGAAGAAAATTTAATTTATGGAATTGAAAATTTAATGCATGTTATTAAAAAAAATGTGACAAAAAACTTAATATATGCAAAAAAAAGAGGAATAATTTAGACACGTGATAGAAATTATTATTTAAAATGTACTTTTAAGGCCTAAAAATAATAATATTATACCTATTTTTTCATGTGCTTGGTGTTAAAGAATTTTCAAGAGGCGAAGTTGAGAAAAAAAAGAAAGAAAAAACTAAATTGAGGTTTAGGATTTCCCAAAAATTGAATCCTACACAATGCACCTATAGATGTTTAGCTTGGGTTACCACAACTTATAATTCAAATCTTAATGAGAAAATGTATATTTATATTTGACTTACAAAATTTTCAAAAGTTCAAAATGGGGTTATTATATATATATATATATATATGAAAAATCTAAAGGTTATCAATGGGAGGTACTATCATGCAATAAAAAATGATGATAAATGCACTTTGAACATTATTTAACCAAAATCTGATACATGTTATTATGAAGTAAAATGAAAATTCAAAATAAATCTTATTCCAATGTGATGAAAAATCAATATGTGTGATTAAAAAGAAAATGGAAAATAACTTGACTTCAAGTTTTAACAAAAAAAGGAAAAGGAAAAACATGTGAGTCAAAATACAAAATGAACACAAATCTAATTATAATGTGCAATTGAAAAGCTAATGTACACATTATGATTAAGAAACCAATACATGGAAACAAACTAAATTAAAAAAATCTAATTGTCAATACATGAAATCAATAAGACAATGGGATATATATTACGAATATCACATGTCACTAAAATTTAACACACAATTAGCAAAAATCTTGAAATTTGAAAAGTTGCAGTGTATAATCAACAAGTTAACACATGTGATTGAACTAAAATATTTTTAGAAAATTAAAAAGAAAAAAAATTCAAAATTATTTTTAGTCACAATAATTTTCATCAAATATATTTTCATTAATTTTAGATTTTCTATTTTATTTTTATGTTTTTAGGTTAGTATAGTTGTTGTAATTTTGGTTGCTTGTTATAAAGGATCTTGTTTCATTTTGAAATATATATATTTCCAATTGCATGTATTTTCATTTTGATTAGATTTAATATAACACATGTTCTAGAAATGCAACAAAGAAAACCAAAAACATTCAATGCTTGCAATAAAATGCATTATGTGTGACCCAAAATATATATTACATGGGACCAAAATTAAAATACAATGTGCAACCAATTTTTATTTTTATTTTTATTTTTGGTATTTAATATAATTTCATGTATTATTTTTTAGATACAAACTAAAATCAAATGTGTTTTCAATTTCCATTTTTGATTGTTTTTTTATTATTCAATTGCATGTCAATGATAATATATATTTGAACTTTTGGTTCCATGCATTTATTTATTTTTAATCACATTTAAAAGTTCAATTTTGTTTCATTTTCTCATTCGTCACTTGTATTAAGCTTGTGATATTGTGATATCATGGTTTAAGTGGGGGATTAAAAGTGGTTAATAAGATAATAAAGATTATGTGAATAGAAGTGTAATTAAACAACTCTTTAACATGCATGTTAAGAGGGAAAAAAAAAACATCAAATGATGAGTACAATATGGACTTTTGAAAATAAAATCCATTTCAAGACATTTAAAGTCCATATCCTTTTTTGGGTCGAGGTATTTCTAACAAATGTTTTCCATCTATATTACTTTTGCTTCAAGATATCGTATATTAAATCTTTATAAAATAACCCAAAAACATTCATAAACCAAAATATTTGTATAAAGCCATAGACAAAAATCTAATAATCTATATTTGGAGAATATATGTTATATTTTCTATGTATATGTCTTCTTATTCAAGTTGAAAATTTTAATTCAATAACAAATTTGGCCTAATGATGATTTTATGGCATGTTAATGCATGACATTTTGCAAAAACTTGTACTTTGACACAAAAGTGGTCCACCTTATCTTGCATCCACCCCATTATTCAATTTCTGATTACACACAAAAAATGATACTTATTTTCATTTTTAACATTTCAATCACATATTACATTGTTTTTCAGTTACATGTTTAAAATGGTATATTATTCATTCTATATCCATTTGCACATATTAGATTTGAAAATGCACATTAAAATTACACCCATTTTCATTGTACTTGTTTTTTTTGGTCTAGTTGTAGGTATTGAATTTTATTTTGTGTATACATTAAATTAAAAACATTCTTTTTATTTTTCAATCGTTCATGTATTAAGTTGTGGTCACATTTTAAACTTGTGTTTATTTTTGTTTTGTTCATTCAATCATAGTTATGGTCATTCACATGTTAGACTAATATATTTTCAATTTTAAAAAATCCAATGCACGAGGTTTTCATATAAATATATATTTTTTAAAATGTAATATTTTATAGTAAGTATTTTAATTTTGTGTAATGTATAAACTCAATTTGATTTTTATATTATAGTCACATTATGTGTATTTTAAAAAATGCCATTTAATTGTTATGGTAATTATTTCACTTGTATATAATTTTAATTAATGGTGAAAACACAATAAAAGGAGTTAAGGTTGCAAAGGTAAAAGTCTTTTTCCAAGGACTACACAAGACATTTTAAATTTTTATCTTGATTTAACTTAAAATTTTTTATTTTGGATGCCTAATTCAACACTGCATGTTAAATATAAATACATTTTGACTACAAATTGATTTTATAACATGTATATTATGTAGTCATGCCTTCTATCAAATAAATATGAACAACTTTTGTTACAATCACATTTTCAAAATCCATAATTTTCAAAGTCAATTTAGCACTTTTGAGCCAAATGTGTTAAAATGGGTATTAAAAAAACAATTCAAAAGGAATGGTGAACATTTGGTAAAAAAAGGACATTTGAAAAAAACAAGGACTATTGATTCTTGAGGTTTGAGTGCTTTGAACATGCAATTTAAAAAAAAAATTGTGTTAAGCTTTGAGAATGCAAACTTTGTAATTAATGCAAAATATTTCAAAAATAATTATGACAATTCAAACTATTATGTTTCCTTTATGTTTTTTTAAACATACAAAAATTTTGTTTAAAAGAGTGTCCACTCATTTGGGTGCTTCATGTGATTGTGTTTTTACCTTAATAATAAATTATTTCAATAGTCATAATTATATATATTTTAAAAAGGAACAAAAAAGAATGCATTAAATAATGCAATTGATTTCAATTTTTTAAATGGATAAATAATTCTTACATCTATGTTTAAGAATGTAGGGTTTTTGAAGTTTAAAAAATCATTTTCAGATTAAAGGAAAAATAATATCGTTTTGGAACCATTTAATTGATTGTTTGTATCCATTGGACTTGGAATTTCTAGTCACAATTCAAGTCATATGTGTAGGAGATTATTGTGCCAAAAAAAAAAAAATTCAATTGTCCATAAAAAGCTTCATAAAACATTTTTTATAATTTTGGCTTTGAACCAAAATATTGATGTAAAAAATTGTACACATGTGAAAAATCACCAAGTCATCATATGCATTATCTAATTTTAGACTATTCATTCAATTTTTCTCACTTAAATATGTCGCATGTAAACTTTATATTTGGTGAATAAATAAATAAAATCATAAACTTGTTATTCTTTGAAAGTGATACCCTAATCTTGAATGAGTTCAAATATTAAATTATTGAAGCTCAAGGTTAATCTTTGTTCAAAATTCTGGTGACTATGTCACCATGTCAAAGAAAATTTAGCCTTTTTGCTTGAAAATAAGGTACCTTGTCTCCTATCCATGTCAAACTTCCAATCCTCCCACAAACGATGCACAACAATTGGTGTAGACACTAAAGGAAGGACAAGATTACATGGCACATGGCACAAGTAGATCATCATGTACAATCTGCAACAAGGTTTTAACCTTGTGATATTTAAGGTTTACTTGCACTAATATGTTCAATTGCATCTGATTGTGGGAGAAAAAAGTCATGATGGCCCAACTTGAAACCATTGCTATTTGTTTAAATTTGCAATTTTGACTAGCGTGTTCACATCACAGAATAACACACAATGATAGCTCACATGCCGTTCCTCCTTTTTTCACTCTCTTTTATGTCCCGTAGCCAAGAATCTCACCCACAACATGTTTCCTCACCAACATCTTGGGACAAAATAATGACTATAACAACCTTCCTTATGTTTTTTGCTAGAAGGGAAAAGGTGACAATTCCTTGTTTTCTTTGTTGGGTCCCTTAGACTTTCATTGATGACTTAGTTTTAGTAAGGGATTTTCCTTGTATTCCACCCCCTAGGAGTGGAAAGATGTGCCTTGACACATTTTCCCCCAAAAATTCAAAATTGTGTTCATGGATGTCAATATAATGCCCACTTTCTGCAAGGGTGCAGGCAACTATTGGTTGTAGGTCACCTATTTAGGGCACAATAGAAAAACAGGTTTGGAGGTAAGAACTCTATACATTTGTTCGTAAGCCCTACTTCCACGTATTAGAAATTCTTAATTAAAAAGTTCCTATGTTTCAATGTTGAAGCATACTTATATAAAAGCTTTTCACAACCTTTCATATTAGAGTAAAAAAAACAAATGTTTTTTCTTTCTAAAGACCAATCTATTGAATTACTTTGTTTTGATTTGTTGCTAGACACATGACATGTAGTTGTAACAAAAGGGAAGGATAAAAATTGACTACAAAGTTTTGAGAATTTGAATTTAGCTCAAAGTAAACACAATTATTTGGACATTGTCCAATATGGTGCATTTTCATGCTCGTAATGAAAATAGTCTAACCATTGCTACACTAATGAACAAAATCAAATGTCTTCATGACAATATTCAAATCATGCAAAATCTCATCTACTATTTGTATGATTCTACAAAACACCAAATTTTAGGGTTCATGGTTTTGTTTAGGAATCTTGTTACTACTCAAACTCAAAACTCATCATTGTCATGCAACAATTTTAGAAATTACTTTCATTGTCCAATGTAAACACATCCTTAAATTCTTCAAGGAATTGCATGCCAAAAGAAGAAGGCATCTTCAAACATGACGTGATAATAATGGTTACAAACTTGGAATGTTCCCTCAACCATGAGATGGAAACTTTTCATGATTGCAATGGTGACAACTAGAAAAAATCACCAGGTCTGAAATGATTACTTTTTTTGCTATAATAATAAAATTCAACAATAAGAAATTGAAAGGTACCTATATAGAATGTACAATAAAAAAACAAGTAAATTGTTATCAAGTAGGAGACACCGTACTTACTTGGGAATTGTACAACACTGGGCCATTGGTGCACATAAGTCCAACTAATACTGCTGGAACCATCTAGCCTGGATTAACCTGAATGCATCATAGAAATGGTATAAATATGATTCCAACTCCCAGAATTTGGGACAGTTAGTTGCAACTGAATTTATGGTGTTGTGAAAGCAGCTGCATATGTGAACAATCTTGACAATGAATATATATACATGCTACTACTTACAGAATTGTCAACTCCATTGCCTTTCAAGGCTTGAAATCTGCTATTTGCATGCATGTAGCCAAAGTGAATACCACATATGTTTCCCTTGTCAACTAACAAAGGGAAAGTTTAAATGTCACTGAATGTTTTCAAAATGGGAATGCAATACAATCACATTTTATATACACGTCTACAGTCATATTCTAATCCTTGTCCCAAAAACTATGGCATTCTTGACGACAAATTGATATCAAGAAAAATACTTTGTGCTGGAGCCTGGTTCGTGTAAGGATCAGAATCACCAAGGAAATGAATTGGAGATAGAGCTAAGTGTACAACAACACTTGGCCGCTTCTAATTAGATTGAGGCTTAACCAGTTTGCATCAAACAAACTGCCCACCTCCTCACATTTGGTGGAGATGGATTGATGCATTATTAGGTGGAGACAGAGAGATTGATGTTCCAGAAACTGATCGTACCATAATGGGGTAACCATTAGCAGCAAGGACATGGTAAAATGAGTTGAGGGGATTACTTATCAGGAAGCCATCAAGGGGTTTATCTCCCTGAATTCATCATCTAGCTCTAGTGTTACCATTCCTAATGATACCACCCAAGGATGGGTTTGTTCTTCTTTTCAATGCGACCAGTCATTCTTAAAATGTAAAGACTTAAAATGTATATTAAAAAAAGCAAGTTACCAAGTTTAGTTAGCTCGAACACTATGCCTGAATAAGAATTCAATTGTGAACAAGTTGGCGGCGATGATGTTTGAAGCAACCTTGTATTATTGCTGCTGATCTCTTCTTCATTCCTCTCACCCTTAAATGTTTTCCAAAATTAGGGCGGACACGGTTCCAAATTCCCGCAATACATTCTTTGCCAAAATTCCGCACTACATTCTCCGCCATTCTCTCTGGTTGACTGTATGTTTAAGAAGCTTATAAAAGCCATGGCCACCGTCATTAACTATTTTGGCGTCAAGAAGCAGAGGACATGCGTTCATGATAACTAACTCAATCTAGTAGTCATTCAAGCAAATCAGATCTAGGATTACGCGCCTCATTAAATCGCCAATCTAATATTATCTTCTATTTTCAACTCCAGAATAAAGACTAAGGAATTATACTCTTAAAATCAGGGCCACAGTGACCAAATAGCCGGTGCCCAGAAGTGCACTATGATGGATGGATGCTGGATAGACAGGGTCACTATTTCACCGGGTTCCAGTTCCCTAACTAGCCATGGTGGTTACATCAGTGTCTCTTTTTCCTACCCTACATGCTAACAACCCGCTAGCCCTTACCCATGGACTAGGTAATGGGAGTGAGGTCCTGGGTTGCCACATATAACTGAGTCACAGGAGTGGTGAGATTATGTGTGGTAACCATTGCTCTCAAGCCAAGTTTTTATTTATACAAATAGTTTTATTCGTAGTACCTGCCTACTCTTGGCTTTGAGAACCATGTAAAGAGAGAGAGAGAGTGCTGCTTTACAGCAGAAGGGAAAGGGCCTAAATCCACAGACTGATGTTGCACACTTCAGCAATGCACAGAAGGCTATTCAAAAAAGGGAGGAAAAAAAATTGATTTCTTTTGGGCCAATTTACACTATACCCTTTGAAGATGAAGCCATAATGCAGGAATTCCAGGAAAGGAAAGAAGTCATGTCTGGTTAGTTTTTTCTGTTTTCAAATGGTGTAAGGAGAAGAAGTGCAGGAGCCCAGCAGCTTCTGTTTGCACTTTGCTTTCTTTATTCTAGATGGTTTATTTCAATTTGAATCCAGCCAAGCAAAGCAAGGTGACAATAGCGAAGCCATTGAACAAAAAATAAGTACTTTCCCAAAAAGCCTCTAGGAGCTGGTCTGCGACCCTACTATGACTATGCTGGACATAACTGGATTTTGAAAGTCTTCTTGTGTGATTATTTCTGCCTTGTGACTAGATGTAATAGATGGGAGTTATGGTGCTCAGCCAATCACACGTGAGCCAAAGTAGTCCAGACAAGTTATGGATTCTAACCAGTGTGCAATCACCCAAAAACTGGTTATGTATGTACTTATAACCATTTACATGCATCTACAGACCTAGTAACCTACTTATGATGCATTCACACTTGATGTTAAGTCAGTGTTAAATGAAAATTTAGATGGCAACTTGGGTGCCACCCAGTGTTAAATGGGCAATAGCTTAATGTTAAGTTAACATAAAACATTCATGGTAAGTAGGTGTAAGTCCTAAATGATTAACATGGTGTTAGGGGACTCAACACTAGAGTCCCTAACACCAAGTGTGAATGCACCTTTACTTACCTACCATTAACAATGGCTTACTTACCTACAGTAATGGTAAGTAAGTAAATAGTTTAGGAGAACAGGTGGCTACTAGGTATGTAGATGCATGTAGATTTGATATTACTGTCCTAATAGATCTATCCATTAGAGGATAGGTTAACATTGTGAAAGCTCACATCGACTCAGTTGAGAGGTTCATCCCTAACTGAGTCACAAGAGGCTTCCAAACCATGCCTCAGCTGAATCAGAACCCACACTCCTACAATGGTGGAAGTCTTTGGGTAGCTTCTAAGAATTAGAAATATCCCAATCGGTGTTTTTTTTAGGAAGTTTTGTTTGTAGCCAAAGTGGTGATCATCCATAGGAAGAAGTAGAAAAAGTGACGATCATCTCTAGGAAGATTTAGTAAAATCTGGCTATAACCAAATAAGAAATACAAAAATTTTATCATCTTTCTATATTTTTGGCTAGCCGCTAAAAACTAAAAATATAAACATGTTGATTTTTATTATTTGATTCTCACTTCTAGCAATTAAAAGCCTCCAAAATCACTCAATTTCCGAATTTAAATTTCGTTTTTTGGCAAGATTTTGCATATGGAAAAAAGGCTGATCCACATCAAAGACAAAATCAGTGGCCTCGAGTTCAAATTCAACTTTTTCCTGGTGAAATATGACCTCTAGGAGGCCTCGCTCAAGAAGGCCAAGGTACCAGAGAAGGTACTAGTTCATCCTGGCTCAAAATGATGGTGTCTTGGTGGTATTAGAATTACCTAATAACCTATGTGATATTTCCGTTTAAACTGCTATTTCTTTATTCACATGAAGGGGGTTTTTATTGTAATGTTTTAAAACTTGGAGTGAGCCTCATCATCTGATCACATTGTGTTACTCTCAGCAGCCAATCCGGAAGATTTTCATCCAGATTAATGTCCAACCCTATTCCTTGATGAAGGTTGTTCAATGTTTTGTCTCATTTGAATAGGTGTCGTTCACTGATGATATGTTTTTCAGGTTCATTCTCATCAAGGAGCCAATGAATTCCCTGAGAAGACTACATTGATGATGCAATTACTTACACCTGGGTTAATTGTTGGAACGCCCAGATGACATACCTACTCATTCTAAATGGGTGTACAGTAATGGCAAATACAGGACGAAAGATGTGAAATTTCTAGTTTTGCCAACATTACTAAAATAGTAGTATATTTAGCTGGCAAAGAACAACAGGACTGATGAGGGCATCAAATTTCAGGCTGGCTTCAACAACCATGAATGCTTTTGTGTGAGAGATCGATTGATAAAACCCTACCAATCATAAATAAATCAAAGCACCCAAAAAAGGGTGAGTACAAAGAACAAAATGGAAGGACCCACGTCCAAGAAGACAAAATAACCACTTAAGAAGGGGAAACCACAAAGAGAACATCAAGTTCCCAAACCCCCTCTTGTTGTGTAGAAGCATATCAAATAAGGAAAGGGGAGTACCTCTGAAATGATCGATTTGTTTTGCCCCATTAATTCTCAAATTGATTTTAATTTATGCAAAGAAAAATTCACATAGTTTACACACAATATTTGTCCATGATATTCATTTGTTTGGAGAGGATTCTTTAACAAATGGCCTTTCTTGCTAAAACAAAAAGTGCTTTCTATCAAAGTGTGATGAGGTTTGTCCAATGAGGATGCACTCATAGCTCCAGCCACAAAATTTCCATGTTTAGTCCAAGAACTCATTTACAATGATTTTCAACAACCCTAACAAGTAAAACACATTGGTTGGCACACTCATTGAACTTGTTGAAAGCTTAAAATCATATGATCTTATAATGATAAGAGAGGGCACAATAGAAGAGGGGGGAGGTGGATGCTTGCCTAGTCCACTACCATAGTACATTGGCAAGTTAGACACAAATTATGTATAGGGGAAGTCTTTTCCACAAGGGGCTTCCAAGATTGAGGTCCTTGAAGTGAGGGTGGGAGCTTGAAAGGATGGGATTAAAGTCTCGAAAGACTTGAAGGAAAAAAACTTCCCTAGCGTAAAAACCCTAGATGATTTTTAAAAAACTAATAGTTGCAATTCACTGATGCAACTTGTGGATTCATCTTTATTTGCATGTCCATTTCCATTTTTCCTAATATATTTTTCATTTTCCTCATCTTCCTTGTTTTTCCTTTGCGCAATATGTTTAAGCTTGCTATGCTTTTTTAATTTCTTTAACTATGAGCGATAATATGAGAATTGTTGATGTTACAAAGCTTGTATTGTTCAATGAAAGCCATCTTAACTACTTTTCATTTGAAGATGAAGATAATCATGTTCCAACATTTGTTGATACTATTGGATTTGAATGTGTAAGGACATTTTGAGATTTGGAACCAACCAAACTTGATCATGTTGAACAAGGTAAACATGTGGAAGTTTAGGCAGCAAAAACATTTGATGAGTTTCAAAAGTTTAAAGGGTTTCTTCTTACTAAGAGCATTAGAAAACTATTAGAAGAGAACAATTTGAGGCCTTTTGTAAACATGTTCATTATGTTCATGTTGGAAGCCATCATCTTTCATGTTGGAAGATGGCTTATATCCACCAACCACGATTCAATCACTTGTTCGTGCTTTCGATTGTTTAATCCGAGCTCATGAAAAGCAACACACTTTAGAAACAAATTGTGCACCATTAAAACCTTCCAATATCCTTATTGATAAACAATATTACAAGGTTAAGCTTGCTTATAATGAAGTTGTTTTGAGATCTAGCAAAGTTGGCTTGGGGAGATCTATTAAGAAAAATGATGTTTTAATTCATGCATAAGAGCTTGCCATTTTGCAATTTGAATAGTGCACTTTGAATACACCTCAAGGTTTCAACAACGAGGTCATGTACTTATGTAAAAGATCCTTCTTTATCAAAACCATGTAAGAAATGAGAAATGTAGATGATTTTGATTTTTCCATTCGTGATGATCTTCATGGGCATTTCCCAAGGTAATTTTTATATTCATGTTTGCATTTGTGTTTTGATCTATTATGATTGCAACTTTGTTGTCCTTTTGATTTGTAGGTACACCATTTCCAAACAAGAATTAGAAGATGGATGTTAATAGGTGTGGGGAGACTTCCAACAAAAACTTGTTGATTGCCCAAATCCTATTGTTGTTGAATGCTACAAACACATAGTGCAGCATTGACCAAATTGGTTAAACATAGAGCCAAGACTTCATCTTTTTTTCTAACTTTAAGGGATCAAGGCCTTTGATCAAATTTGGTACTTCAAGACACCTATGGGTAAAAATGCTCTTGCACCTACAACAAATGCATTACATCTAATTTTGAGGATCTTAAAAAAGAAATGGATTACAAACAAAACAAAACATGGTGTTGGCATAATGAGAATGGAGTAAACTATAGTATTTATTGAACAAAGGATGGAGCACATAAAACACAAAGATGTTAAATTTTACTATAAGTATAACCAAGATGACAAGTGTATGGTTGAAATGGCGATCCAACATATTATCACCAGTAAATGCATTGATGGATGACCTTTTACATATCATGAAGCTTATGATGATGAAATGGTCAAGCATTGTGTTATTTTGGTGAGTATTTTTTCAACATGTTTTGTTTTTCAATTGTTGTTTTTTTAAATGAGTTTTTGTTGAATTTTCCTTAATTTTAATCATTGTTTGGTGTTTTTAATGTGTAGCAACATTTTGATATTGAAAAAGTAAACCATTTGGAAGGTGGATTAATTGCAAAAGTTGCTAAATCACCTATAAAATTGAATGACAAGCAATTTTTTGTTAAAGACAAGGAAATTATGCTTATGCAGATTCAAAATAAGTTTGCTATATTCACTAAATCCTAATGAAAGTTTTTGGGAAAGTTTTGCGCAAAACTATATAACTAACATGATCAACAAGTACCATGAAGATATTGAACAAAAGAAAATTGCACAACATAATGTTGCATCTAGTAGTAGTAATTGTATCAAACATCAAATCTCTCATTGTCACAATGTTAATCTACTAGTTGTTGACCCAAGGATGGTTGTTGCATTGATGAGAAACATCAAAGCTCATGATTATTTTGAGAAGCCATAACTTGGTAGATCTATACATGAGCTATGTAGATGAACAATATAAATGCATTTGATGTGGATCCAACTTGTAATTGATTTTAAGTTTTAGTGCATTGTTGTGTTTCCACACAATAAGACTATTGACATTGTATACATTGTGAGCTAACATAGCTGTGTTTAATCTATTACAAATAAAACAAAAAAAGACGTAATACCATTTTAAATAATGAAACTTGGTAGGGTGTTACGTGTGAGATCCTATTCATGCAAGGTGTTATGCATGATAGCCCATTCATGTGGGATCTTCCATGGAAGCCCCACTTGATTGTCAATCTTGCATGTAACTTGCTCTACAACATCAAAGAAGAAATCATCCAAAGTTTTTACATTATTTTCAAAAATGTCGAATTGTTTTATAAAAAAATTTCAATTAATTTATTTTTGTAAGGGAAATCTTCAAGAGTATTCTATTTGTCAAAATGAAAATTCAAAATTATTATTCATTTGACAAACATGTGTCAAAATTGCCAAGGTACTATTGTATTTGAAATTTCCAAATGGATATCTTGACAACTATTTATGACTTTGGGTTCCAACTGAAATCACATGATTCATGACAAGTGGTTCATGTGTTTGATTTTTTCTTTTCCTTTTCCAAATGGGCAATTCTACATGATGACCTTTTGTTTATGTTTTTTTTTTCTCTAGTGAATTTTTGTTTGATATTCATGGGATTTGTCAACATGATTTCATCTCTAACTTTGGGTCCCAAGTGAGATCATGAACTTACATTCGAAATCACTTTTGCAAGTGATGCATATGATTGAACCATCATTTTTGCGAGGATGGGCACATTATAGTTTGTTATCAACATGTTGCATATGATTAACACAACCTTAGAAGCATTAAATGGTGTGTAACATCCTTTCGAAGATTAAGTGCAACCTTTGTGAATAATGAATGGTGGGGACACAAGTACAAATATATCTCCATTGCCATGGTGAATGGAATTGCAAAGCCATCAAAATTCAAAATCTTGTTGTCAATTTGAAAAACAACTTATTGTGTTAAATGACATGTCAACACAAGATTGATTGTGTAACTTGTGTATATGAAATGTACAATCAATAATGTATTTCATAGGTTAAAATATTCAATATATAAGAAAAATGCAATGAATGTCTTCTTAAAGGGGGTGCATTGACAATTAAGTATGAAGTATGAACCACAATACAAAGCCCCTTGTATTGTATTGTGTTAGTTTATTGACCCAAGATCTAATTATCCATGTTCAAATATGCAAAAGACAATGTGTGTGGGAAGTTATGACACATTCATGTTCATCCAATAAAAATCTAGTATGCCAATAAAAAAGCCTGTAGATTAAGGAAAATGCTAAGTGAGCTCAAATTTACAGGTAGGTTCTTCACACACTTAGGGTTTATGAATTGTCCCAATGGATCCTAGGTATAATTATCCATGCAGATGTGGTTGTCATGGAACTTTTGCAAGGTTCAAACAGACTAGTACAACACATGTCAAAAGCCTAGGCTTGAGGTCAATAACTTGGGTGTCATGTCAAAACCCAAAGCTCTATCGATGTTAAAAAAGCTTGGGATGGGTCAATTGCTTGGGCCCAAGTCTAAGAGGCCTAGCCTATGGTTTATCACCTTTATTCACCATATAGGTTTTTGTAAAGAAATGTCTAAAAGAAAAGAACAATTTTCCCCAAATCTTTTTTGTGTCCACAATTGTTGTGGAGGCAAGTCCTCTTGGACTTGGGCTTTGCACATGGGGCATGGGCTTTTTACATTGAACCTGAGCTTTTGACATGGGGGTTGGGCTTTCAAGAGTTTGAGCGTGGGGTCTTCACATCCAGCACAGGCATTTGAAGGGCTCTGTACCAGTATGTTTTCACTTCACAAAGTTTCAATGACTCGAGGTTATATATGCATGGACAATCAAACCCAAGGTCCATTGGCCAATTGATAAACCTGTGAAGAATCATATGTAAATACAAGTAAATTTAATCTCACCAAACATTTTCCTCAGTCTAGAAGTTGCTTTCTTTGGGTACTACATTTTCATTGGATGGAGCCACAACTTACCACAAGCTTGCATGACCTTTTTGCTATTCCATAGGTACCTTGATGTTTCAAAGCAAACCAATATTTCCCAAGAGTTTTTATTTATGGTTCAATATCATAGTTTCAAGAGACTTTAAGGTACAATGGTACCTTGCCTACAACAAAGACAATATATCAAAAGGAGTCACCGACATTTTTACAAAAAGGATGTTAGTTCAAAATAAGATTTTTAAAATATTAATGTGGAGTTAAATTTTACGAATAAAAATAATTTAGACCCCCCAAAAAATATATTGAATATTTCATGTTTAATAATTGTAGTGATTTTGAAAATATAGTTAAAGATGTTAATTTCATTTATAATGAAGTTTAGAAATATGTATCAATTGAAAAAACTACCATATCTATAAATAAACAAATGTAGATAGTAACATTGAAACATATGTTGGTGGAATGATTTGCAATTTTAGGATAATGATATAGTTCATTGATTTTTGGAATCAAAATAATTGTTTTTTCAGTTTTGGCTTCATGACAAGAGAGGTTTGGTTTCCGTTCACTTCCTCTATGTACACTCATACTTCATGCCCCTATCAATAGCCTAGGCCAAAAATGGCAAAGGACACAGGTAGGCAAAGAGCTCAATTTTTTTTCGATGGATGAAGGGGGGTTATTGTTTGTTTTTGGGATGGGAACTAGTTAGTTTGGCCATTTCTTGCAACATATATAAAGAGTCCAAAGGGAGAGACTACAATGTATTTATTTTGGGACTATCCAAAAACTTCATTAAATTAATTGTGATGAGCTAATCAAAGATGCCAATTACAAAACAAAGAAGATTGAACATTGGGGATTTCCACAACTAATTAATATGAGACTATAATATACTAATATAGCAATAAGTATATAGTCAAGTTTCATCATATTCTTACTGTGCATTGTGTTTGTAAATCTGTCATTGAACATTGTACAAGTGTATTGATCATTTGTATGTTCCAGGTGCCGTTAGTCCAACCTCCTAACCACATGATGAAAATTTACTTGTGTGAGGAAATCATTCAATAAATACTAATCCATAAGGATCATGTGCAAATTACACACATTTTCACCCATATATCATGTAAATGAATGCAATTTGGTAACCATATAATAATTTACAAACCATAATAATGGTACAAAGAAAAAGTCAGTTTTGGTTGAGTTTAATGTATACAAAAAGTTGTTGTTTGCTTTCATTTATATTTATATATATATCATAGATATAGACAGATTAATCTTTATATAATTACTTTGGACATAAAGATTGCATAAAAAACTAAACCCAATCTTCTCTCAATCAAGTATTTCTCAATATTATCGTGGATGATTTATATAATTTACATAAATTTGTATATGAAGGAAGGTAATTTGTTTGCTTCTTGTGTTGAGATCAACCACGACACCTCTTGTTGCACCATTGGTACTGTTGGAAAACCTTCATGATGAAGGGTGCACTGAGTTTGTTGCCTCTGCCTTGTAAAGGCAGGGATATTGTGTTGAGAATCGTTATAAAATATAGTAGGTTCAAGGGATTTTGCCCCCTATAAGTAGGTGAGATGATTCAATCCTAATTTGGTTGTAACAACCAAAAATCTCACATTCATCTTTTGACGTTTTGTTTTCACTGTCACCTCCTCAAATGTGCACCCAGCCCAAGTGACTTTGTTATCAAATTCATAATCACAAAACTAAATATGAAAATACTTTCTTCAAAAATGATTATGGCACCCATCGTAGGCAAAAAAAATATGTAATTCTTTCAAAATGCGACAATGTGATTGAAAACATTCAAATACACATGCCATGATGAGCTTTTTTTTTTTGGTTTGAAATTTTGCACAAATATGAAAAATAAATATGAGAAGAGAATATTTGATCACTGTTTTTTTTTAGGAAAAAATTCGTTAGATTTGCAAAAAATTAAAAATCATGTTATGACATTTCACTGTTGGTTTTGGTTTGGTAACAAAATTTTCAATGTTTAAATACGTTCCTAGAACATGTCATCATTTAATGTGAGATACCTTTTGGGTTCCTCATAATTAATGTGATATTAAAAACTGAAAAAAGAAATCGTGATTTTTTTTTCTTTTACCACCACATGATGTACATTTAAATAAAATAATCTTATTTTTTCCCCTAGCTATGACCGATTTATCATAAATATCACTTGTTGATATTAAATTAATGGCAGGGCCATTCTGTATAACACATCTTGTTTCATAATGTTTCAACGTACAATGGAGAAATTATTGAATATTGAACAATGCCTTCACCATAAAATTATTTAAATTAAAAAATATAAAATATATAAAATATATATATATATATAAGGAAATGTGGGCAGACTCTTGGTGTTATTTGAAAGCCCTTTGTGAGTAGGATTTAGTGAAGGCAATTTGAACTTTTTAAAATTTCAGGTGTTGGAGATATTGAATTTTGAGTAATTTTACATGAAAATTCAATTAAATTACAAAAAATTGCTCTGGAAGGAAAAATTAGTTGGGTAACCAGTTCATACTGGAGTCAACAACACATGCTACACTGTTATCATTAAAAAATAAGGCAGGGCCTATGGGTGGGGGAGGGGGGCCAAGGAAGGTTGGGCCAACCGGCAACTACACTGGTACCATCCAGTAAAAATATCAAAAACAAATTAGTTGCTTCTAAACTTTATAAATATCCCATACCTGAATCACTAAATCAAGGTCTCAAACTTGTACATCATATGCCCCTGGGGCACTTATTTCTAGAACACTGCACTTCTTGGCCGTTCCACACTCAATTTAACGCACCCATGGTTTTTTATAGCCTCTAAGAGGCCTCACTCAAGACTTGGTGAAGTTAGCAGTGCAGGTGCTGTATGTAGCTGGGCCCTTAAAAGGGGCAGAAAGTACCTTTAAGGCTGATGGCACACATATCTTTGGAGCAGTGTTTTTGTTAGGAACTTTTGCTTTTGGCAATCATCCATAGGAAGCTGTAGAAAAAGTGGCCATCATCCCTAGGAAGATTTAG
>Ga0116228_10002026_pt1 | contig 17274 bp, 7 predicted proteins | sample S1TSphfallax_2_FD_89694 | JGI IMG/M metagenome (GOLD analysis project Ga0116228, IMG submission 89694) | Host-associated microbial communities from peat moss isolated from Minnesota, USA - S1T2_Fc - Sphagnum fallax MG | ecosystem: Host-associated > Plants > Peat moss > Unclassified | place: USA... | reverse complement strand
TAAAAAGATCTTTTTGAGGGCTACAAGATATTCCTTTTGTGTTCTCAAAATAGACTTAATTTCAGAAAGATTTGAGCATCCAAAGTTTTGGGACAACATGAGTCCCAATTTTAGGACTTCCACTTGGGAGTCCTAGGGAGAAGTGACATTTGGATGAGTCCCCACAGAAAGGCATAGAGTTTACTATAGGGAGGGGAGTGATGCCTCCTTCCAAAGGTTGTGGGCTATATGAAGCTTGTGCTTGAGGTTGTCTGTATTAAATCCGTTACACCACTTTCATTCAACTTGCACTAATTGCCCTACTTTCTTAATTATGCAGGTTGATTTCATCTTGATTTCTTGATTGTGAGTTTGTCCTAATCCCATTTCGGAGTTCCAACACACCGCCCCACATTCGAAATGCTACAAATTAAGGAATGTGCCTAATTTTTTTCTTTTTTTGTTGTTTCGTTTTGGGACCCACATTTGGGTCCCTTAAAGAATTTGGGGGCGCGTCATCAAGTACATTGATATTGGTGTTTTCTTCCACCTCCCCATCTTCCATTGGTTCATAATAATTTGGAGATGTAAACTAGTACACAACCGAATTGTATATTTCTTATAATATCCCTTCCTCAATTAATCATCGATTCTGGACTTGAAATTTCTTATGGCTGATTAGGTACTACAAAAGTCCATGCTCCATCTTGATTTCTGTAACTTTGAACCACAAATTGTTGTTAAGAAGTATACTACACCCATTCATTTGGGTGAATATTCGACTACATCTTTTTCCATGGAAATCGTTGTCTGTAATTATGCCTTTTCTAAAGACCACCAATCCATACTTCACACCTTACCACCTCTTGTAGTATAAACAACCTATGCTTTGCAAGTCTTTCTTTTATTCTTAGAACTTGTCTATCCAACATCAGATTTCAATATGGGGTTTATGTAATTTTCGCATATTCTTCTCCATTTTCAAGATTTTCTTCTATTTCATTTTCAATAATTTGATGATTTGCCCCCAAATTTAATTGTCATTGTAAACTCCAAAATCACCATCTAATTCATCTTGTTTCACAATCCTTTTTCTTTAAAGTTTGTATATCACTCTATAGTCATTATGACTTTAATCGCTTACACGTTTAATGTTTTTTAACATACCTTTTTAAAATCTAAATTGAAAACTACCACTCTTTTAAACACCCTCATTTATAATATAAACAACAATAAAATGTAGAAAACCCTCTTGTCCTTAAAAAAGAACTAGAAAAAATTTCCCCAAAAAATTTGGTTGCCAAATGGTAGATGTGGATTAAATTCCTACAAAACTATTCCACACTTACTGTAACAACATCTTTGCATTATAATATGCACACATTCATAGTTCCTACCTTGATTCTAAACACTTAACTTTTGCAATTCATTAAAACACTAGATTCATGGTTATTTCATATAACCAAAATTTGTACTTCAAAATACAATTTACAAAATCCAAAAATAGATTTGTAATCCAATTTTTTATATTTTTGATACTACATAAAATTCACACAAAATATGAATATGAAAAACACTACAGAAACCTATACTTTTTTATTTACTAAAAATTTTAATCAAAATATAGTAACAAATTCCATGTTCTATTGAAATGAAATCACATAGAAAAATTAAATATGTGGTATATCAAAAACAAAATCTATAGTTTATACTATAAAGTATTTACATTCCCCTCCTTACTCCAAAATTATGTGTTTAAGAATGAAAGTTCTTTTCCCATAATTCTCATCTTTAAGCAATCCCCAAGTCACCATCAACATGATTCAAAACCAAACAAGAATTCAAAATTTAAACCTCCAATGTCTAATGATCAATCCCTATCCTTAATGCCTTGTTCATCCAAAACAATGTAATTAGCCTACCCCCGTAACACTAAAGTACATAATATGTTCAAAACAAAACTAACTAATTATAATATAACAACATCTAAATCCCTTAAACCTAACAATGTTCCAATCAATGTAATGGTTGTTGTAATTATTCATAGTCAAGTCTTGGAATGGTAGGTTTTAAGAGATCAAGAACCAATCAGAGCTAAAGAAACAAATGATTGGGAGAAAAATAAAAAGATGTGGGATTCATTTGTAGAAACTATTATGCAGAAAATGATGTGTAAGAACTTGTGACTACAAATGGGCCTTTGTAGTCTAATTAGGCAAGACTACTTGAGGTTATAATTATTAATGAACCACCTGAAAGAAACCAACATGGGATTTTACCATCGCAACCTTTGTTATTTGAACCAATGTATTCAAAACTGGTGACACTAGAACAAACTTTGGAGCAAATACTAAAAGATATTAATGGATAGGTTTTGGACACAAAGTATATTCTTAATTTGGGACAAATATTGTAAATTATTGATGATATCAAATGATACATTTTGAAATCAATTGAAACCAGTAAACTAATGATGACAAAATTTGTCCATAATGAACCTATAGTAGCTGCAATTGTCATTGATCATTAGATGTTAATGTTACATGCACATGTAGGCAAGAGCTTCATTGAGGGTGTTTTTTTTTATGGAGGTTTTGGAGTCAACATTAGCATGGAAAGATTGTGTGTGCAACTAGGGTTGTTTAAACCAAAACCAATACCTTACAATCTACATATGGTTAATCAAACCACGGCCAAACCATTGGGGTTGATCAAGGATTTGAAAATCTATGTACATGGTATACCTTATACATTTAACTTTATTATTATTCAAATCAATGCATTAGATTTTGCCTACTTTATGTTGTTAGGATGACCTTGGTTTGAAGATGTTAAAGTAGCTCATGATTGGGGAAGTAATACTATCATGATTTAAATAACTAATACATGTAAAACCATACTTGTTATCAAAAAGTTGGGAATGGAAACCAAATGACCTAAGGTTTTAATTTGCTATGATTTTCATTCTAGGACATATGATGAAATATTGTTCGCCTTCCATGTTACAAGAACCTCCATGTGCCTGATCTATTTGAATGTTGGATTTATGTCATGGAATATTTGAATATGTTGTCTGACATGGAAATATATTTTTATTGCTAAGGAATATTTTGTCCACCTTAGCAATATGTGTCAAAAAAATTCCATTAACGTGGATAAGATATAAAATACTAATAAATATTCTTTCCTATTCATTTTCATTTACTCATGTTCACCTCCTCACAAAATAACAAGTTACAATAATTTTTTTGCCTAATGTAGATTTTAACCCAACAAACCTCATTGGATTGGAGTTATTATCTAAGAGTAATCTAGTAATTGTAAAGCCATTGGGTTTTTAAAAAATAGACTACAAAATGACTTCAAATATCCTCAAAGGTTAGTTTTTATAGTAGTTAGTTAATTCAACTAAACATTATTTGAACAAACAACACTCCATTCTAATGTATTATGAAGGAATTATGCCCTTGGGAAGTGAATATTGTAATGTGTGGAAGAAAATCTATCAAGATAACAAATTTTTGCAACAACAGAAAGAAAATAGTAAAAAAAACACAAGGTATTAATAAGTTCAATAGGATGTTGAAAACAAGTGTTTTTCCATCCAAGTCCAAACAAAACCATGACTTAAACCAAATCCAAATACAAATAGCCCTAGCTATTAGAATCCATTCTCCTTCTATAATTCCTTGTTATAGCTTTGCTTTACTCATCTTTTTTTCATTTTCACACATACACCTTTCCATGCACAAATACACACCGTCCTTTTTCTTCACTTGGAATTAGTCCCTTAAATAGGTGAAGTGATCTTGCCTACCTTCTACCCAAATGGCCACCACAAGTTTAGATCCATTAAATTTTACCTTGATTTCTTTACCCCATACATGAATTGATTTTCCTACCTACTTCTTAAAATTATAGCAACACGTCCTTAATTAAGGAAGGTATTTGGGCAAGTCAACCAACCACCTAACACTCTCTAAGTAATGGAGGTTAAAAATCAATTAAACCTCCTAAGAAGTGGATCAAGGAGGGGGGCTTACCTAGCCACTCCTACCTACCATTACTAATTTTGAATTACTATATTGTTGCAATAAAAAATAAATATCAGCCAAGGGCTTGATAATTTTTCCTTTAACATGTGATTTGTTCAATAACTTTCCTACCAACATGTCAAAGTTGAGAAGTTCATATTGTGCAACAATCCTTACACAAATACCTTATCACTTGTTGGGAATGCATTTATAATAGTTTGTACAACATTGTCTTGGCTGATTACATCAACGATATTTGCTAATTAGATGATGAAATCTTTTACATGGAGAAACTCATTTATGTTTCCCCTTCTTCCATGTGAATCCCTTGCAACTTGTTGTAGAACATTAGTCTTTTAGCGATGGACTTTCTGTTGAACAAGCTCCAAAGTTTCTCCCATACCTTAGTTAGATTGTCAATATCCTATATGTACATGATAATGTCATTTTTATGTATTGATGATCATCATTGCTCTATGTCATCCTTGTGCAATGGTGGCTAAGTCTTCCATCACAACTTTACTTTGGTTAGGGACCACATAATGTTATGCATTCTCTTGAATCATGATGTTCGTGAGTTGAAGTCTCCATAGTCCATAATTGCTCCACCAAATATTTGTGATGGGATCTCATCCTCATCATTTGGAGCTCAATTTTGTTCTGGATCCATCTAGTCTTAAAATGCATAAGATAACTAGCTAGAAAAGATCAATGCATCTAGTGCTTTAGTTTGTAAGTTTCTATTGAATGTTCTCTTCTCTCACATCTATCTAACTTGCTCTAATACCATTCAAAGAATTGCAAAGTCATGTATGTTCCATTAGTGAATATAATACACTGGATCATTTAGCTTTACATATAAGTGGCCTTATCCTAATTTGTGAACTAGCGTTGATATAAGCTTTTGTATAATTAGGAGGAGCTAGAGAACATGCTCTCCTTCTACTAGTGGAATTAATTCTAGGTACATATGTGCTTATCCCTGATCCTATCTATCTAAGTTACATAACAAGTTGAGGCAACAAGTTGAGTTGTGTAATTCCTTTGATTTCTTACATTTTGAGCCTCTTTGAATATATGTAATAACTTTGCCTTTGTTTGCAAGAAGCTTTATGATGCTTCAGTTTCCATGAGTTTAATTGTCTTGAAGGAACTGATGTGAAGTTTAGTTTGTCAGATCCTGAAGGTTTAGGTCTGAAGTCATGGTTCTTTTGATGTTGCAAGTACATTTAAAGCTAAGTGTGCCCCTCATCTTCCTACTCTTCATCTGCATTGGAAGTTCCACAAAAATTCCATGGACTTATTTATGTTCAACTTCTCTCAAAGAAGTCTCTAAATGGCTAAGCTCCTTCTGTAGAGCTATCCTGCTGGTGGTGAAAAACTAGTGGATTGCCAGTTGCCAAGTTTCAAGAAACTGATGTCCATGTTGAGAATAGTTGGGTTCTTGAAGACTCCTGGGTAGTAGTTAAAGTGATTAAGTACAATCACTCAAAAACTTATAAATATCCTCCCCTTTTTTCCTCAGGAGTTATTTAAGTCCAAAAATAGAATCAATCACAAACTGACAAATCTCCCCTGTTGTTGCAGTCTTTTGATCTCTCAACTCTTTATGCCACAATCAACCTATCAGATTGAAAGCTAGAATGGAAGTTACAGTGAATGAACTTTTTGATAGTGGTCGTTAGTCCCATAGTTTCAATTTTTAAATCAGAAGTATTGAGGAATTCTCAATGCTTGTCTTTGACATGTGGTACACAATGTAGTAGAGAGTACTGGATACTAAGAGGGACTGGGTTCTAAGCTCTTGAAGTTCAAAATTGATCAATTGCAGGAGGTTACTGCTAAAAGGTAGTTCATGGCTTGGAAATTGTTCTGAGATTTACTTTGTGTGGCAATTGATGGCTGCTTGCTATTGAAAAAGGATGGTTTCTGTAGGTTTCAGTCATCTTGTGGTGCTATGGCCTTTAGCAGCCCAAACTGGATGTTTTGGTGAGTTTTATGTAATGTAAATTGTGTGGTTTTGTGGCCTTTAGTGTCTGAACTAGATGATTCTCTCAATAGTGTAATGGACATGTATGAGCTGTTGTGCTTAAAAAAGTGATCAGTTGGCACGGATATTGTGCAGCCAAGAAGGGGTCTTTGGACTAGCTCAATTGTGTGATACTTGATGGCTGCTTGCTGTTCACAGAGGATAGGCTCTGTGGGTTGGTTGTTGTTTTTGACATCAACTCCATCCTTGAGTCATCTAGTGGTTCATTGGCATTTAGTGGTCTGGACTCTGAACTTGATGTTTTTGTCAATTGTGTACATATGGATTTACTTGTATGAGCTGTTGGGCTTAAACAAGGGCACTGGTTGTCATTTGGTGTGGATATCTTGCAGTCAGTGTAAAGTGAGGGTTTTTGGACTAGCTCAACACATGATTTGCTTGGAAAACTTACTGTCTGGAAGGTGCAAAATTTGATTCCTTCATCTTTGAGAAATATGCCACTCATGTCAGATGCGTTGGAAGTTCATGTTTTCTCTTTGTTGGCTGCATTTGAGTGGGTTAGCGAGCACTAGCTACATGTGTTGGTTTCTCCTGTGAGTTTAGAGAACAAAGCCAACAATGTCTGGAGGATAATTGTTAGTGCAAAGCCTTCTCAAAATGGGCTGTCACAAGTACTTGCTGCAGCAATGTAGTACACTTGCAATGTCTGTAGTTTCTCTTTCACCAGACCTTCTTGCTTGCTGAGTTATTCCGCCAATGCTTTTTTCATTGTGAGTTGAGGAGATTCTTGGCCATCTTAGTTAATTCCAATGCCTCTCAAGGTACTGCACTACTCTCTCGCTTCAACAAATGAGCTATTGGCTGTAAAAGGGGGCCATTGGAAGCAGATTCTGGTTCATTTCTATGTTGTTGTTGAAAGATCATATTCTTGATGTTCTCTGTTTACCTCTTATTTCTTCCTCTTTTTTTTCCTCTCTTTCTCCTTTTCTGTTGTCTTTCTTATTGGTTTCCTTGTTCATCTTGTTCTCTTGTAGGTCTTGTTAACCTAGCCTGCATAGCTGAATTTCCTTGTTCTGCTGACCTTGTGACAGAAACCACATTGGTTTGTATGGAACGTTGACCACCACAAACTGTAGCACCTGAGGAAGTCAGTGGGGATGTTATGGTCGCTTGTCACTACAATACATTTTGTTGTTGAAGGTCTCTGAACATGCTTGTCATTGTCACTGTTGTTCAAACTGCTTCAATTTTGTATTGAATTAGTTTTTCTCTAACCTTTGGTTTGGGTTTGGGTTTCTCTTTTTCCTGTTTGCTGATGTGTTTTCAGAGATGAAATCTCCACAATTTTGTTATTAGTACCTCTTAATTCTCTTCATTTTTACTCAAATTGCAAGTGTGGAGAATTCTTCGTACTTTTGAAAGGGTCATCATTTCTTTGTTGCAGTTTCCCATTTGCCTTTTGTTATTTAGCTTGTGGCACTTTTCTGTGCTCTGTCATATCAATGTTGCAAAAAGTTTAATTCTGTGGTAGTTCTACATTTTGGATGCAGTCCTCATTTGGGTAATGGCTCTGATGTTTTCTTACATCTTTTGGACACTGCGGTTTGTCTTGTACCTACATCAACCTTTCAATGTGAGTTAGGTGGATTTGAAGATAGTGTGAAATTTATTTTCCTCTAAATTTCAAGGGGAGTTATGTACTAAATCTCCCTCCAAATTGTGCTCAGCAAAATAATTGGGCAGAAGTAGACAGAGCAATGCTAGTTTAGATGGTTTAATGAAGTGCTCTGGTGATGTCAAGACTAGCTATTTCATTAGCAGGTTGTATTCAGCCAAGTAGCCTGCAGTTAACTAGTGTTATTGATAATTCAGCTGAAATTTTGAGAAATCTTTTAGAAGGATACACTGGACAGTTGTGATAGAATCTTAGAAATGTCTAGATATATGTGCATCATTATGATGTGGACAGAATGTTCACCTTCTTGCAACAACTGAACAATAAATCAGTCAAATTTGTGTACAAGATCAGACTTTAGAAATGCTGACAAGCAAACTGATCAGACTGGTGTGTGAGGCTGCTGACGCTTGGAGCAAACATTGGCATTTGAACAAGAGATCAAGTAGACACAGCTTTTGGCAGTTCATTTTTTCTTGAAAGGTCAGAACCCCAAAAAATTCTCCAATCAAAGGGTTGATTCAGTCACTCTTTAGATGTGACTGTGAGGGGTCATGTGTCCCTTCAATGGTATATTCAGTTGCAGAGCAACCAAGAGAGCCATGAAGCAAGGAGTTGTGGCTGTTCATGCTGCCTTTCTGCAGAACCTTACTCTCTCTCAAACACATGGAGAAGTATCAGCTCTCTTGCCTGCCAGCCTTATGGAGGTCAAAGTTGAATCGTTTCTCCCCAATTGCAGAAGAATCTCAGCAATCAATTGAACCTCAGGGTTCATCATCAGGAGAAACAATGGCATCAGAAAAGAGAAATGTTCTATTGGCACAAGCAATTGAGGAATCAAATGAGGAGAAGATTTCATTGTCACAAGCAAGTAGCAAGGAGGAAACACAGCAGAATTTGCTTACAGCACTAGAGAGCAAGATTGAGCAGCTTCACAGTGTGATGCAGAATGAGGACCTTGAAGGTACCATCCACCAAGTGGTTGATAAGCTTCGCAAGGACAGTGAGGCTGAATCTGAAGCTGAGAGAAAGCATACAGATCTCCATATAGCAGTTGATGATCTCAAGGCCAAACTGACTGAGAAAAGTAAGCAGGTGAAGTCTTATGAGCTTGCCCTGAAGGCAACAGCACAGCAGCTGGAAGAACTAGCATCAATCTCAGAGACCAGGTTAAAGAATGCTGCAGAACATGGTTCAAGAGGTCTGATGACCAACACAGCAGATGATGTGAAATGCCAAAGCTGTGGTCTATCAGATGAAGACTGTCACTTACAGAAGATGGAATTCCAGGAGCTTGAGGACATTCGACACCAACTTGCAATGACAAATGATATTCTGGTTCAAGGTCTGAGTGTCAGGGATAAACGGATAGCAGACCTTGAGGGAGCTCTCAAGCAGTTTGAGAATGAGGTCTCTCTGCAACAGGCTAAAGTCTTGGATACACCTCAGGGAGAGGTGACGGAGGGAGCTCTCAAGCAGTTTGAGAATGAAGTCTCTCTGCAGCAGGCTAAAGGCTTGGATACACCTCAAGGAGAGGTGAAGGAGAGAGCCCTCAAGCAGTGTGAGAATGAGGTCTCTCCGCAACAGGCTACAGGCTTGGATACACCTCAAGGAGAGGTGAAATGCCAAACCTGTGGTCTGGGGAAGTCAGAGTTTAAGTTGCTTGATGAAGCTCGATGCCAACTTGCAGTGACAAATGAAGTTCTGGTAAAAGGTCTGAATGTTCGTGATAAGCATATAGCAGAGCTGGAGGAGATTGTAAAGCAGTTTGAGAGTGAGGTACAGGAGGCTCAGGCCTGTCTGCAAGAGACAAATATGCAGATCAGTGCCAGAGACAGCCGTATCCAGAGGCTTGAGATGGAGCTTCTGTGCTCAGCTGCAGCAGCAGCTTCAACACCCATGCCACCTCCCGTGCAAGAACAAAAATCACAGACCAGTGTCTGTGCTATGCGGAGATCTATGCAATCCCCTGCTATGATGAGTGATACTATGCAGCATAGATATGAGAATGCAAAAGAGGCCCTGTACAGGGCTGACAAGTCTCTAGAATCTGGAGCTTCAGGAAACTGTTCCATTCAGGGAGCTCTGGCACATATGAGCACCTGTGCCTGGATATCAGACTTCCCGCAACCATTTCACAATTCATCCATCCATGCTGTAGCTGCATCAAAGACTACATCTGGTGCCTCCAGTCCATCACAAGAGCTCCCGCCCCTTGCTGATGTTGCTGGAATATATCATCCTCACCCAGCTAACAGGCCCCACTGACTGAAAGAGGTGCACATGTTCTTGGGTGGGTTTGTCTTTTTTCTTGTTTCTTGAACATATTTGTGATGCAGTTGATCCCACACCACCTGACCACATGTCCACAACATTCAGCAGTATCTGATGGCATCTTTCCCCCAAAGCACTGGCATAGGTTGTGATGATCGTTTGTGTATATCCTTTTGTCAAGCTCCATATATTTTCTTTTGTGCATTATTTCTTAGTTGACCAGATAGTAGAACCGGTTTGTTTCTGTGCAGTTTAGAGCATGCAGTTTGCCTGAGGAAGCTATCTGCCCTGCACTTGAGGATGCTGGTCTCCACTGTATAATGTCAGAAGTGGTTGGAATTTTTTTGAAAAATGAGGCTATAAAATATCTGACCAACACCTCAGTCAGAAGATTTGGCTGGAGAAACAAGTTGTCTTGTCTCTGCCTGTCAGGACTCCATTGCAAACACATTGCACTATGGCTGAGGCACTTGACTCTGAATCCTGCAAATCATATCCTCCAGACAGTAGAAACAGTTAAGCTGTAGTATACCATGACAATCTGTCTGCTTCTATAGTGTCATCTACCATGCATATTGCTGTTGAAGGTCCCTAGGCATGCCATTGTATGTCATTGTTGTTCAAGTTGCTCCAAGAGTTCTGTTTTTCTCTTTTCTCTTGGGTTGGTGTTCCTTTTTCTCATTCTCAATGCTGTTTGGTTGCTGTTATGTTGTCAGATGTGAAATATCAGTAAACTTATTATTGAGTGGTCTCTCATTCCTTTCAGGTTGACTTGAATTGTAAATGTTGAGAAATTCTCAGTACTTATGAAGAGACATCTACAGGTTGTGTTTGGGAGATAGAGTAACAAGAGCTGCTAATAACCACTGCTGTGGCAGCTTAGTAGGAACACTCAGAACACCCATTAGTCATTGTTTTTGTTTCCTCTCCAATTCCTTAAATGCTGTTTAGCTTTCTATCCCCAAGGACTGCACACCTGACAATTGTCTGCACATCTTGTCTTTTTGTTGACAGTTCTTTCAATGATTCATCCATTTTCTGCACAAAATAGGAATAGTCTTAATGTTCTGCCACTTGAAATGCTATGGGGCCATAGATCTTCTGTGTAGAGCTAAATGAGCTATTTCACTTCATGCAAGATTACTCTGGCCAGCCAGATGCACCCCTGAATTGGTTCATTATGGGGATTCATTATTGGGATTCAAATCTCATGTAAAGATCTGACATGTATTTGCCTTCATGACAAAAAATAGCTTCACAGGCAGGAAGAAATCATTCCTTGACTGGTTCCACCACTTCTATTATCGATTTAAACGAAGCCGGATTCGTCGATAGCACCAATAGTCTGAACAGGAGTTGAAAATTGATATGCCATGTGTCGTGACAATGTCACTGGCTCCTCGTTGGTCTTCTTGCCAAATGCACTGGTTGATTCTTCACCACTCCTCCGCAGCATAAGGATATGAGGACATGAGGAATTGCCGCCCGTGACACGTTTTGACTGATGTCTGGCTGTTCTGAAAACAGGCAGGTTTGAATTTGAACAGTGTGATCAAACGCTAAACTCTATGTATTTTGTATTTGAGAGAATGCAGCATTAGACTTGATTAGAAAATTTATTTGGGGACAACCACGGAAAAATGGACATGTACACGGTACAGTACAACGGCTGAAATCAGCTGGTCATGTATCGACAGAATGAACTGCTTAGCTGCTATGGGCACCGCCTCTTTGTTTTGTCTACAGGCTGGCCTCTCGAAAATGCAGCCAGTAATAATAATACTTGGGCTTCACGTTGCTTCGAACGATCAGTGACGACAAATTGACATAAAGTCAAAATATTCATATATCTAAAATTTATTTAAATAAATTGTTTAGCAAATAATTAGTTACCAGACATTGATAATACATGATCATAATAGATTGGTTGTGAAATCATTTCCACTTCCATTAATTTTAAAATGTGAGATTTAATTTTGATCTATTAAACATTAATATTTTTAACATCCATGATGTCTTTTCGTATGGTCATTATTGTTTCAAAGCAATTTTTTTGGTGTTTCTAACATCCCTCAATGTCCTTCTTACTATGCTTCCCAATGATCCTTGGTTTGAAAAATACATAAAATTTAAAATATTTTTGACCATAGCACCTGCAATGTTTCTTTGTGTGATTCTTGGTGTCCTTCAACATCGTATTTAACATCTTCAACTTTTTGGTGTCTCCTATCGTTCAAAAAAGAAAAATTTCATGTCCAACCTAGCACCTCTAATGTTTCTAGTGTGCTTTTTCAACACACTTGCTATTGCTTGTTATTTTATTGTTTCTTATCAACATTCCCATTTTATTTTTTTGTTGTTCATTATCTTTTGTCATCCTTGGTGTTGTTCAAATATGTTTACGTTATTGACCATACTTATGTCATTCTAAAACTTAAACATCACATTAATTTGAATTATTACTAAGGATGTTTGAATTTGGGAGTGTTTGTTAGGTTGGAATGGAACTTGGCCTAACAACAATTATAGTGATTTAAAAGCTAAAAGACATTGGAAAGAGAGTCAAATCTCCAATAATTCTAAAAAATATCGAAGTTGAAAGGAAAAATATATTCTATTCATTCAAAAAAGATTTTAAAAATAAAGGAAAAAAACAAAATTTAATCATTTCAAAGAAAAGGTGGTTAGAAAGGGCAAAATAAAATATCCACCTCCAAGTCATCTTTGGAGATGATATTAAAAGATTGTTAGATGCCATTTCACATCAAATATTAATGAATCAAATGTTCAAAATCATTTTATTATGTCTAACTAATTTCATAAATATAAAATTGATAAAAAATAAATAGTGTAAGCTTGTTAACTTTGATAAAATGTTATGATGGACATTTCATTTTCACTATTGATTTGGACATGTTTCTAATTTTGATTACAAGGTGTCCATTAAAATATTACAAAAATCTAAATTGAAATTAAATTTTAAAATATTTTATTTCAATAATAGAATAAATTATTATTAAATTATTATTAAATTGAAAAAATCAAATATATTAATTATTAAAAATGTCAATAATTTAGTTTTAAAACTTGGGCTCCACATTGCTTTGCACTACTAGATGATTAAATTATTTTATGTGGACATAATAATTTTATTGTGATCAATTTTATCTTTTCAAAAAATAAATTTTATAAATTTCACTATATGTCATCTTGTTCAATTAATACTTTTTTACATTTTATGATTTGTCAAGGGTTTTCATAAGATAATAATATATTTCAATTATACTTATAATTTGAATAGGCCATTAAATGTAAAATTATAATGTTTTAATGAATAGGTGAAATTGGTGAATTATGCATTTTAAAGTAATCACATGCTTAAAATAATTTAAAGATTTTCAAAGCTTTGGTGTAGTTGTAATTGTTTGGTTATGTCTACTTAGTTCACCAAACTCACATGGCTTATCATGCTAGTTTTGAAGATCATATTAAATTTAAAAAATTGGTTATGATACTTGTTCATGGTTTTTTTTTAAATCGAAAAAATTAAATAATCATTATTTATTGCTATAGCCAATGTGTTTTTTTATAGATTTAATATTTTTAAAATGATATTAATTGAATCAAATTAACATTTGGGTTTGGGTATATTGGAAAAGTAGAAATATGTTTGTTGTGCTTTGGCTAGTATGTGCATTGTGCAATAACAAGCAATTTATCAATCCTTCAATCCTTTTGTGGGTGTTCCAACATATGGTACATGTGGATCAAACAATATAATTATGTATTTGAATCCATAAGAACAATGTATGATCCCCACCTTGGAAGTAGGATTGTGGGAGTTGAATTATAGCAACTAGTATAAAGAACTTTGTTTTGAGTCGTCATTCCAATTGCCATGTGGGATGTTATAAGTAAAATCAATGGGATTAATGATGGAAGAGTAACTAGAATCACTAATAGCATGCAATGCAGCAACAACTTAAATGAAGCAATGCAAAAAACATGGGAAAACCAACATTGGCCACCAACAAGTTGCAAAATAAAAGTAGAAGCTTGTGGGTACAGAGATGAGGTGAGAATTTAGTTTGTGCAGCAACGATGGTGGCGGGGGTTGGCAGACAAAAAAGAAGATGATGAAACTAGTGCAATAGTGTTGGGTGCATCTTTGTCCCAAAACTCCCACAACTCTTTTCTTTGTTATTGCATTCTTACAATGACCAATTCTACCATCGGTGGCGAGTTCCTGCAACAGCAAGAAAACCTTTTTTTATCAAGAAAGTTTTTTTTTTGTTTTGTTTTTTGTTTTCTTTTTCTTTTTTTTGTTTTATTTTCTTTTTCCTTTTTTTTTCAGGGGGCTACTTGGTCTTTTGCTTCCTAGGGGTTTTGGGTGTAGGGTTTTTTTTATAAAAATGGTTCTTTCTTTGTGTCCCTTATCAATTTGAAATACCCTTTATCCTCGTTGTTCCGGCCTTTACACTTGAAAAGGCCGCTCAAAGCATGTCAAGAATGTTCACCCTCCTACTAGCCTCATTTCCCAAGCGAGCCAGGTCATTTTTATCTTTGCAAGCATTCTCCCTTCATGTGTTTCTCCCTGGTTTTATTCCTTTTACTTCTTAGGGTTGGCTTCGGGTTCAATTTAACTCCATTTTGGGGTTGTTTGAGTCTTGGTTTGCGTGCCTTCATTTGTTTCATAAGATCCTTCAAACCATCCAGAATGGTTAAACAACCTTTTCACCTACCCCTTGATCAAATTGTTCAAGACTTGACAAATGAATTAGCATGGTTTTTTTTCCTCCTATTACCCCATTGGTGTTTGTGTTTTACTGGAGGAGGTCATTTAAGCCATCGAGAAGTTTATGCTTACTTCAGGGAGTTTATGACGGGTGATTGGTCTTCTTTTTAAGAGGAGTCTTCACATGCCTCATGTGTGCCCCATTCTCACCACTCATGGGAAGATTCTTTGACCACTTGTTTTTGCTGATGTTTAACTTTAAGGAGAGTTGGTGAGTACATTCACTCTGTTAAAGCTCTCCAGCCCATGACACCAACTTTTTCGTCGAAGGACATCATTGTTGCCATGCGCCAGTTGGACCCCCTTCCTTCAAACTTTGTCCCTCCACCTATTTTTAACTATCGGCTTAAGCACATTTTTGTCTTGGATAGGACTTTGTTTGCCCAAACCTTAACCAATACTCCCGATTTGTCTTCGGATGGGCTTTTTGAAATGGTATATGAACATCTCATGAAATGTTTCATACCAAAGGACCCATCTTCAAAGTTTTCGGAATTATTTCAAGATGTTGCCATTGTTGTTTATGGGGATATCCCTAGGTCAACGACCCTAATGCTAAGGGCTAATAGGTTATTGACAATGGAAAAAAACATTGGTGGTCTTCATATTATTGTCATAGGCCAGGTGTTTCTTCGACTTATTACTCGTTTCATTGTCTTTTAGCTTCAAAGGTCATTTTAGCAACACCTATCCCCCCATTGGTTTGGAGTATCAACCCCTAAAGGCTATGAGGCCATCCTTTCTGGCATATGAACCATCTTCAATCGACACCTTGATTGGGCCATGATGTAAATCAACATCACAAACACTTTTAATAACATTTTTTGAGCTACTATTTTTAAAGAGCTATGTGATGTCGAAGGGCCTTTGGTGAACATTTTCCCCTTTACCAAGTTGTTTTATGGTGTTCATTTTTCTATTTACTACCAACATGGGTGGCATGTGGAAGGGGTCACCATTATTGAATCATCTTTAAGCACAAGGCAGGGTGACCCCTTATAAGGTTCTTTATTTGCTTTGGCCCATTATTGAACTTTCTTAGAAACCATTGCACAAGCCCCCAATTGTGTCTTTCCATCCCTAGCGGACGATACCCACATCATGGGGCTATGAATGAGATTACATGTGCCTTTGATCACCTTTTGACCCAATTAACCTTAATTGGGCTTAGGTCAAGGTGTCAAAGTGCAAGCTTTGGAATCCATCAGGGATCTTTCTAAGCGTAGAAATTCCTCAAGGTTACACTTTGGTCACAAATGGCTTATGCATTTTGGGTGTGCCAATAGGTTTTCAAGACTTTTCCATGAATTTTTTGGATAAAGTTTTATCTCAAGACATGGCGCATATCGATGATGTTGCAACCCTAACCTTGGGCTCACGACCAAGGCAAGGGCTTGTGAAGGTGCGGGCCAAGAATGAAGCCCAAGAGTCACATTTCATGCTCTCGGGAGTGTGGGAGAATGTGAGGGAATGAACCCCCACACTCCAAAGTGAACTCCCATTTTGGGAGTTGGAGTCCCAATGGATTCCTGAATTTTCAAAGAGCAATTGTAAGGGTCAAAACCCATTAGATTGAAAAATTCTTTATATCATTGGAAATTGCTTGGAACTAGATGTCTTAAATGGGCTCACATGACCCATTTGGTTACTTAAAACACAAATTATGGCTAAAAGAAGGGTCAGAGTCAAATTGCCATTTTGACTCCTAACTACTAAAACTCAAAAATTGGCCTGATTTCCTTGCATGCAGGTAGTGTGTCACATACCATTGGAAAGCTCTTGATGAGGGTTATAAATTTCCTTCAGACCTTAGCTCAATTGGAGGTTTGCACACAAAGTTATGGGCCTCCAAAGTCGTAAAAGTCATAATTTTGGGAATTTCAACAAGTGAGTCCCGAGACAAAATGAAATTTGAGTGCTAGCCCCATGGCCAGGCATAGATAATATTATAAGGGGGAAGGTGATGGCTTCTTCCAAGTTCGGGTTGTGGTGAATCTAGTGAGTCTGTGTTTGCCCATGATTCGTCCGTGCACCAAAAAGGTTCCAGCTACACATTAACCAACTTGTGGTTAAGTTTGTGCAGGTCCGTGTGAGTAATTGATTTGCTTGTCAATCTTCCTAGTCCCCATCTCAGAGCTCTAACACGGCCCTTTACCCCAAAAGTGCTACAAGCCAAGGAGTGCGCACCAACTCATTCTCTTTTCGTTATTTTCACATTTGGACTCACAATTGAATCCATCAAGGAGTTTGGGGGTGCGTCAAATGATCTTCCTCTCCTAAAAAACGCCTAGGTTGCTTTGGGCATTTTGTCCTCATGTGTAGTTCATCAACTTTTTTATCTCATATAAACAATACCTCTTTCTTCCTTCGTTTCTATCTATTTTGGCGAGGTTTGACAAAAAATTTATGCAAGTATGTGGGGACATTATGGGTTCAAGATCATGGGAGTCTTTTCAGGGCCCTTTAGTGAGGCATTAGGTTCGACTACTAATATCCTTTGGTGATATAAGCCTTCTTTTTATAGAAG
>Ga0116228_10002025_pt1 | contig 17274 bp, 17 predicted proteins | sample S1TSphfallax_2_FD_89694 | JGI IMG/M metagenome (GOLD analysis project Ga0116228, IMG submission 89694) | Host-associated microbial communities from peat moss isolated from Minnesota, USA - S1T2_Fc - Sphagnum fallax MG | ecosystem: Host-associated > Plants > Peat moss > Unclassified | place... | reverse complement strand
CAGATGGTTTTAAATTTAGCAAGATGATACTGTTAGGTTATTAATAATCTGAAGCTATCGTGATTGAGTAAATGTAGACAAATCCTAAACTTACTTTTATTTCGAAGTTCACCAAACGCTCTGGGAAAAGGACATTTGTTCAAGGCTCCCCTAGTGTGTCAGTTGAAGAAAATGGCGTTTTCCTTCTAATCATAACGATTCATTGGTCTGTGGAGTTCAAAAGTTCAATAACATTTCATTTTGAACAGTCTATATTTCAGGTTTATGAGTGGCGATAGTGTAGGAACTAATTAGTGCATATTGAATTTATAGAAATAGAACATTTTGAACATTAGAAATAGAAAATCACAATAGAGCTCAAAATAAATATGCCAATTGCCGAACCAAACATTAATGTAACGTACAAAATTAACACTGATTTTTGCCCTACCCAAAGTTCCAACCCAAATTTTGAGCGCTAAGTTTCCTCTTCATTGAACATCAGGTTCCCAGAAAGAAGACCATTGTGCACAAAGACAACAAATAGGTGCACCAATGGTGTCACTAATCTCCTGTAGAAGGTAACAACACTGCGGACATAGAATGTAGTCGTTAAACCCTTATTGATAGATTTGAATATGTCATGCCAAACTTGTGGTTCTTTGGATCCTGGTATGTCCAATCCATGAAGCCTTTGGACTTCTACAGGTATGGGTGCAGCCAGCTCCAGTTTTGCCATATATATATATATATATATCAACTGTCCCAACACAAACTTATGCACAATCAAGAGGATTTATGCACGTGAATTTATCTCAACTCACATGAGCTGTGCAAAGAGAGAACACATGGAATTTCTCATCTTCATTACTTCACTGTTTTCTGTAGTCCCAAGAAGCAATGAGAACTGTTTTGATTTGACCTGGGATGATTTTTCACAATTATCTGTTTTCACTTTGCATGTTCAACTAGTACATGAGCATAATAATAATATTGACAAATTCTTGTACATATTCAGAAGAAAAGAGGAAAGTGAAGATGTAGGCAATATAAATCACGGAGTGTCAACCAGATCCCTGAAAATGCCTTTGATGCATGCACCATCCCAACTAGAGAATCACTGAAAACCAGGCAGAGGGGCAAAACATTTACAGAATCCCTGAAAACATGGGGAAAACACTACAGTGCAAGCAAGGAAGCACTTGGGAAAGGAAAATACTTCCAAAAGAGAGAGAGAAGGCACCAGAGCTTCAAATGCTTGAATTCAACAACAATACTTAAAGCAACAACCAATAAATAAACAAGGCACTTGTTGCATAATGGCTCTGCCCTTCAAATGGCATTCATAAGGATGATAGATATACAACACAATAAATTGAAAACACATGCTGGTTAGCATGGTAAAGCCTTAGTGCATACGTCAGTTATGCTTGAAATGTTTCTACAGTGGACTCCACATGACCCAGCTCGAATGTAGTGATACCAAACTTTGGCCCCTTTCTTTCTGGGTGCATCCCAATGTCTCTACTCTCTACCCTGAAGGGGAGAGCCAACAAAACAGTTCATTATTATTATTGACTTTCACTGGCTGGCTGCAAATGCCACCCACATTGCACATCTCCCAGTTCACTTCTCTTAAGAATTTGAAGTGTTTGGCATCTCCCTTCAGTATTACGCAAAGTGTACAATATGCATGGTGTTGTGCTGGCATTGTCATGGATCCATACTGATTGAATTATGTTTTCAATCAACCATAGAAATGGTTTCTAGAGTGGATTTGCAGTTTTGAATATTTTATCAGATTTGATTCTCAGTTTTTTCTGTAGTTTTTATGTTTGTTTGCAAATTCAATGTTTTGAATTACCATATGATAGTACAAAACTTCCAATCAGAAGAGCAGAATAAAATTAGCATTTACCATTTGGCAACCATCCCTAGGATGAATTTGGGGTAGGAAATCAAAATTTTACAGATTGTTTGTTTTTATTTCTTGTTGTTTTGTTGAAGAATAGAGAGGTTGTTATAATGATTTTTTATTTTTGTTTCTACATATTCACAATTGGTCAAAGGGTTGCTAGGATTCAAATCTGAGCGAAATGGTTGTTGTGAAGATTTGATCTGCAACAATTTATTCATCAAGAAGAACATGGAACAGGGATGAGCATGAATCGCATCATGACCTAAAGTTTGTAGAGACAATTAAACTAGGTTTTAATTCAACAAAATGCAATAAAAAATGTAATAAATGTGGAATTATAGTTAGTAAATGATGCAACACATTTTCACACTCCAAAAAAGTACAATAGGTAGCAGCCTATAAGGTATAGGTAGTCATCTGCAACAATTATGGAACCTTAAAATCATTTACTAGTAAAGCAACAAGGCAACCCAATATCCAACACTATGAGAAAATATGTTTTTTTGTAATTAGGTTTGCAATTAGGTTTTAGTTGCAATTTTGAATGGCACTAACCACTTGCATGAGTTGCAAAAGTTGTAGTGGCACAACTGACCGTATATGAAATTGTATACTTATATAACTTGTGGAACTATGTTGCAACTACTATGAAATTATGTTGTTACTATTGTGCCATTATATTGCAACTACTATGAAATTATGTTGTTACTATTGTGCCATTATATTGCAACTATTATGCAACTACACAAGCAATAATGTGTTGATGTGACAATGATGTGCTAATAAATCATTAATAGACATATGGGAATTTTTAATTTATTTTGATGTTTAATATTTTTATTAATTTAATTTATATCATCCAACCTAAGGCAATAAGATGTTAACATGTGACACTTTTAGGTCAATAGGTAGGTAGTAGTTATGCCCAGGTAGATAGGTAGGCTTAGGTTAGGTAGGTAGGTCATTTGGGATTATTATATTTTATTTGGGTTTAACCTTTAGGGCTAAACCTACTTTTATTGGTTTGTTCCAAATGTCAATTTTTTTAAAGACTCCTAGTGCACTTGTTCATATGTTGTAAACTTGCATCATGCATGAGTATTAACAATCTTTGTAATTATGCATGAATTTCAATCATCATGGGGAGGTCTTGATCATTTATTACAAACATATGTACCTCATTATTTACTTCAATCTAGGTTTAACCCATCTATTTCTTCACACCTTTTTCCTTTTTTTGTCATTCAACATTCTCACAAAAATGTTTATTGCCAACAATAGTATAAATGTTTAACAACAACACATAATTGGCAGCATTGTCAAGCTCCAATTCAATAATTTGTTTTGCAACTTGTTTTGCCATCTCCACATAACCATGAATTTTGCAAGCGTTGCATAAGGTCATCCATGCACCCGCATGTGGTTGACAAGGCATTGCCATCACCATATTTTTTACCTCCTATAGATGCCTAACATGGCTGAAAAGGTCAACCATACAAATGTAGTGTTTTTATTTAGTATAAATCATATAATTTGTGACCATTGAAACATAACAATACATGCATGGCTATAAGCTGAAATAAAAGACAAACAAAAGTGATATCATCTAGCTTTACACCTTTTTCATACATCCATTCAAAATGTTTAAGAGCTTCCTTACCATGTCCACGCATCGCACATCCTCCAAATATGGTAGTCCAAGTTACCACATCTCAAGATGGCATCTTGTTGAACACATTTCAAGATGGCATCTTGTTGAACACATTTCAAGCATTTTCCATGTTCCCACACTTTGCATACATGTCAACCAAATGACTCCCCACAAAGACATTTGACTCCAAACCACTTTGAATGATCAATTTATGAACCCACCTACCTTTTTCAAGTGCAACCATGTTGGCACACACATTCAACACCCTCACAAAAGTAACATAGTTTGGCTACACATGTTCGTATTATATATGTTTAAATAGTTCCAAGGCCTTTTGCCCTTGCCCACATTTCACATGTCCCAATGTCATATCAATCCAAGTGACCACATTTCAAAATGCATCTTGTTGGACATTCTTTAATCATCCTTTGTGTTCCCAGGCTTTGCATACATGTCAACCAAGCTACTCCCCACAAAGACATCAAATTCACAACCTTTTTCAGTGATCTTATCATGAACAATCCTACCCTCTTCAAGGGCAATTACACTGGCACATGCATTCAACACCCCACAAAAGTAACAAAGTTTGACTACACACCTTCTTGTTGCATTTTTCAAAATAAGTGCATTTTGCCCTTGGCCACATTGCATATGTCCCAATATCATGGTGGTCCAAGTAACCACATCTCGAGATGGTATTTTGTTGAACACTTTGCAAGCATCTTCAATGCTCCCACATTTTTCATATATTACAACCAAGCTATTCCCCACAATATCAATAGTAGATGATTGAAATTCATGCAAAACTACAAAGATTGGCAAAGCTCATGTAGGATGTTAGGTTTGTGCCTTGTACCAATTTTGTTTTGTAGGATGTGGAAGAAGAAGAAAAAGTGTTCCATTTGTATCACCATAGCAAGAAACTAGCTATTTCATTTGGGCTCATCAACATAACTCCTAGTTTGTCTTATCAATCATTATATCAAGTTTAGTTTGTTTGTAACATGTCTAGTATTGTAATAAAATCAATGTCCATTAGCATTATCAGATGTGGTACCAATGAAAAGGTGGCCATGGAACTTGCTTGGAGTTTTGGTTTCATGTTTTTGCCATTTATAACATTTAGGTATGGTGTTTTTCTAATATTTTTATGTATTTGTGGGGTTATTTTGGAAACTAAGTGGACGTTGAAACTATGAAAATTGAAGACCAATTTTTTACACTTTTTGTTTTGAATTGAAACCATGGTTTTTTTACAGATTATGGGATTCGTTGATGGCTATTGTGTGCCTCAGCTAGCAAATCAAGTGGGTAAAAAACAACCTTGACATAACAAACACCTACACTTGTAGTTGGGTCCAATGGTAAAAACCCCAATTTTTTTTATTGCATTATAAACATATTATGGGAATTCTAAATTAAGGTTTCACAATATAAATTTAACATTTTATGGGTTAAATATAAATATTGAAAGACTTCGATTGAGAAGGTGAAGGCACCAATGTAGGTGTTGGTTCACCTTGGTTGTTAGAAATCACATTCTAAGACATCTATATAATTAACCATACACACAAAACAATGTTACAATATATGGCCTACCTGGAAGGCAACATGGCCATGGAGGCAACCTTTCTTTGGAGCATGGGACTTTTATGACTCAAAAAAGTTTTCAAATATTGTGTGTAATGGTCACCAAGCCCATAATATGGTGAATTTCACCAAGAAACATTGTGCCAACTAAAACCCAATTTTTATGTTTGACTGATGCAAATTATGAATTAGAATTAGATGGTGTCTAATGAGTGTTATTAGGTAATAAATGTTAATGACCAAGAATTATTGTTGATTTTGAACAATACATTTTTTAATAATGGAAGGTGCAAAATTTTGACCTGTATTGAAATATTTGAATTCCAAGGAGAAACATCAAACAAATAACTCACCCTATAATGGCTCCAACCTTTGTTGGAAGGTTCATTAAAAAAATCATTAATATGATGAAACCACTTGATATGGTTAAGGCAATTTGAAACATGAATGAATTGGGTTATAATATATTTAAAAGGTTTCAATTTATATCAAAGCTTGAGACCACCTATATCACTATGTGCACAATTGCAACCAATTTTGAATAAATCAAATTGAAATGTGGTATTTCACTAAATTTTGAATATTCAATGTTTTATATGTTTCAACAATTAAATGAGAAAATGATATGTTGAATATTTGAAATTCCTTTTTCCCAAATTCAACAAGCACCCAATCCAAATGGCAACAATAGTTTTGTCTAGTTCAAACATTTATTATGAAGAACAAAACTAAGCTAAAGTTGAAACATATGCAAATCCATAGATACATGAGGTAACCATTCTCTTGTATGTACAACTAAACTACAAATTGATGTAGGGTGTATGCAACCACCAAGAGAGTGTGAAAGAAAAGAAATTGAGTATCGCAACCACAAGGCAAACATACCAAAGCATGTAATTTTTAGTTAATTGAAACATGACAACCATGGATAGTTGAGAATATGATTTTTCTTCATATATTCATTTGAAGAAAAACATTTGGCAAGGGACATATTTTCATCAATGGCATTGACATCACATCAATTAGTTTGAACAATTTGTGCCCCAGATTTCGCATCATTCTTTAAGAGCCCACCTTCTTTGATGGTACTATAAAATCTAACATTAACTCACTAGGGGAGTACAATGATGCTACTATATGGGAGGTATTAGACATCTAGTTCATTTATGCTTATGTTGAAAACTAACAATTATTTGCAACAAACTATGTGCATTTTGTGTTCCATATCACTTTTGGTCTATATTTGTCCCATTAATTGAGCTACAATGTTCCTACATTAATGATGAAAGAACCTCCACATCTTTTTCATAATTAAATTGAAAAAACACATTTTGGGCATACACATTTATCATTAAGCCCATTGGAAACTCAAAGTTTTGTAATGTGATTGTTTTAATTCTAAAAATCAAATCGTTCAATTTGAAAATTGAGCAATGATTTGTGCACATGCAAGCATTGGAAAAATGCTAACTTGCTACAAACATAATTATATATATTTTATAAAAGTTGCATGCTCTAGGTATATATCACATGACCTTTCAAGAGAAAATTAATGTTTGTCTTATGATTCAAGAGACAAAGGGATGGTAAACATTCTTGCTTTGACCTCATCATAAGTTGTGTTGAGTGAATAGTGGTAGACAATGGGCACAATTGGAGTAAGGGCGAATGGTAACTATTTTGCTTAAGCCATGTGCTTCAAAAAGAAAAAAAATTGCATTTAAGCGCTTGATGAAACAACAACATTAGTTGACACTCAAATTAATACCATATTGCAATGGACTATCAAAATGGAGTTCAACAATTGTGCAATCATAAAACATTGCACACCAAATTTTCAGTGTAATGCATAATGACAAAGTCCTAGTTTTGGATGTTGGTATGTTTTCTACCATGGAGATAGAAGGAAAAGTAAGAAAAGTAAGAGGAGATGATATCAAGAGCAAGAACAAGCACAAAAAAAAAAGAATAAAAAGCTATGAACAATAAGCCAAAAGGCCTTATGGGTTGAAAGAACAAGTTGAGATTTAATCTTTTGAGTAGATATATGGAATTGTATTATTAATGGTTTTAAACATTTGCTAATCTAGGCATATTGAAGGAGTTTGGCACACAAACAAGCTTGCTTGAAGACTCATTGTCCCTATTTGCCCTACTCATTAAAGAATATTAGAGTTGATCCAAAACAACATACTTGTTTTTATTAAGAAGGTATAATAATTTTGCCATTCCATCCCTATAACTTGACTAGATCTTATTTAGTTTATCTAGTTGTAGTTGATAATTGTGATGTGGTTGGCATGACACAATTACTCACATGTCAAATACAACTCATACAACAAGAAGCATTATACAAACAACATCCATGATTTATACCAAGGTTAATTCTTTGTTATCAATTTGTGGAAGTTTCACTTAGAATATTACAATGTTCACTATTCAAAACCTCAAGGACTATACTACAACCCCAAATTTAGAGCTAGCATTGTTTGAATAAGGTTTGTTTATCTTTTCTTCATGTGGTTACTATAATCCCAATGAATAACATAACAAGAATGTGATATCCATTCCCAAAAAGTCCCCTTATGAAATATGGTGAAAACCAATCTTTAATTACAAAGATGCAAATGGAAAAATTTGGAAGTGTTAAAACAAAACACACAATATGTTGGCGATCATACTTGATTCACAATTTAAAAATAAGATCATATGATATTTTGTGGGTAGAACTATCCATTTAAATTTTGGTAGAATTTGATATTAAGATTGTGTGCCCTCTTTTGTTATAAGCATACTTATATTTGAACCTTATTAAGGCACAAGTGGAGCCCATAACAAAAAAAGATGACAATTCATTCTTTGGGGATATTGTATCAAAGGCTAATTTAATCATGTCAACTTTGAAAAATGAATTACATTTATTTCAACAACTATTTGTGCAACTAATTGAAATTGAAAACCCTTTGGAGTGGTGGGAAAAACACAGTGTAATTTCCACATGTTTCTTTCTTGGTTCATCAAGTGCTTGGTGTTGTGGGCTCACAAATTGACGTATAATGACTTTTTAGTTTGCATATGTTATCACAAATTTTCAACAAATTAGGTGGGTGATTGAAAACTTGGATCACCTCAACCTAATAATCAATAACTAGCTTAATGATGTTCGAATTGGGTGTCATGGAATCACCAAGCCTAAGAATATCAATGGTTTTTTTATGTGAGGCCATCATGTTTGAAAAGAACAAGAAGTTAATGGAGGATACATAGCTTTTTGAAAAAGAATATGAGGCCACTTGATAGGTTTTCATTTTGTTTTTGTTTTGAATTGGTGTATGCAAAATTTGGTGTATTTGAATAGATGGTACATGCATGTAGCTTGCCTTTATTGTTTTCTTAAACTATTATTTGTGTTGGTTGCCTTGGGGTTGGAAATAGGTGGGTGAGAGGGCTATACTATGTGTTGTGAATGAAGCTAAGAAAGGAATTATAGACAAAAAGCTAAAAAATGTTTGTGGATGAAAATCTTCCAAGGTGTACCACATAGGACAAGAAAGGCCTAGTCCTTACTACAATCCTTTTTTACCCTTTATTTTGATCCCCATAAAAAATAATGAGTCAAAACTTGAAAAAAATTTAGAAGGATTATATTTGAGACCATAACAATTATAGATTTCATCATGATCATCCATAAATGTGTCTTTACATGGAAGAAAAAAAACATGTAAAAAATACAGAAAATGGTGACATTGTGACAAGATTTTGGTACACCTTAAAGAATTTGGACCCATGTATTTAATGCAATCTTTACCTCATTTTTGTGTTAAATAGTTATGATCTACAAAGGTAGGGGTTGCAAGCTTTAACATGGAACATTGACACATTTTACAATGTTTTAAAATTGCTTTAATGCTATTCGCTTAAAATAAAACTCTTATGGTTGAGTTATTTGTTTGACACTAATCTCAAAAGAGTAATGTTGGACTAAAGATTTGTTGAGAAAGATTGTGTGGATAGGGTGGAGTTTATTTTTCCAATATGACATCTAGGTTTTATATTGTCCATTTCTCCATCTTTTCCATTTGAAAAAGAATAAAATGAAAAGAAAAATTCTCCATCTTCTTTGTTCATTTTTTTGTGTCCTTGAAACAAGGATGCTTATGCTAAATTCATAGCCTTGTGCAATAAGGTAGTTGAACATTAATTGCACATTGCCCTTTCTTGGACACCTAATTTTGTGCCTATACGGTCATTCATGGGCAATTAACTAAAGTAACCAAATAAGGGTAAATCATAGCCACATCTTGTTATGTATGGGGCATATTTAGTGAATTAATCAAGGTCATTAACAAAATATTAAATTTCAATGGAAGTTATTTTCAAGCATAAAATGGGTAACATATTTGGGATGGATGTTTGGGATGGATCAAAGGCTATCAAATGTCTACAAAATGACCCAATATCAAATACCATGCATTTATCCCTTAGCCATGAACATACCACCAAAAAAACTAGTGGTGGTAAAATTTGAAATGAAATATGTGAGTTTCAATAAAAATTCACATGCCAATTTAAAAATCAAATCTAACCTATACTATGGAACTAAGTGATCTACTGTAAGTTATTACAAGGATGCGTAATATCATGGATGAGAATATGAGAGAATCATAGTTGTTCTAATTGTTGCAAACAAAAAATTAAAAGAAAAAGGCATTGATTAGAGTGATGAAGATAATGAAAGTGAAAAGTCGTTGGGTTACAAAGATGAATAGTTTGGGTGTGCTCAAGGCAAAGACTCAATTTTTTTAATCTACACACAAAAGCATTTTAGCCCATTGACATATTCATTACTAGTGCCCCAAAGGTTTTATTTTCGTGAAGGGTTAAACCAACTATATCCAATGTAACTAGGTCATTAATGTGACATGACAATCTTCAAGCAAGTTCAATTTCTCTCAATTACAATTAATTGAAATTATTCCAACACTAGAGAGTTGCTAACCATGGACATAACGAGAATGTTGGTCTAAAAGTTAGTTCACACCAAAACACATAAGGATATGTTGATGCTCTTCAACAAGAACCTGTGGATTGAAGGAAACATGTTCAACATGTGTTCAAAGTGTTAAAGATTTTGCACATTCATTATGCATGCAAAGGATGCATTTGAAGAAGAATGTCAACTAGGTTAACATAAGCTTGAATTTGGTAATGGAGGTCATTGAGTCGAACTCTAAAAACCAATTTTTTTCCCAAATGTTTGGTGTGGCTATCACATCACTTAAGAATCACATGTACAAAATTATGTGTCAATGATGCCAACATTATGTTCATTCATAACTTGTACCTAATTCCTAGTTTAATTTCAATTCACTTTTAATTAGCTTTTAGTTAACTCTTAGTTAGTTTCCAGTTAATTCATAATTCATTTATAATTATACCTTACTTCATTTCTAGTTCATTTTTAATTAAAATTTAGTTAAGACTCATTTAAGTTTTAGTTTACTTCCAATTAACTTTTAGTTAACTCATAATTAAATCTCAATTCATTTCTAATTAATTCATAGATCATTATTAGTTTCCACATGGATGGACATGGACCACATATAGGTTCCTTGAAAAGCCCCTTAAGCTAGATGCCCAATGGGTAATAAAATAAATAGAAACCTATATTACCTTTAGTTTGTTCAACATTAATTTTGGGTATGTATCTTTGTCATGATCTTGCTCTATTTGTGTCATGTTTTTATAATATAATTGTTTTGCATTCACATCATGCACACATCGTGTTTTTGCTTTTGATTTTTTTATTCCATAACTTAGAATTTGAACTAAACATGTTTTCATTCATATGGTTTGGAAATTTTGTTGTTTAATTTTTGTTGTGCCCATAACACTATGTAATTTTAAAAAGGAAGCAATGCAAAACTATTGTTGGAAAAAAGAAAAAATGTTTTGTGTAGTCTATGAAGATGATGCAAACAATTGGGCATCCAATTATGTTGAATAAACTATTGTTAAAGGTTCTTGAAATTACACAAGAAAGGCAAACACCTTTCAAAAATGGGATTTTTAGGTGGGGATGGTTTAGGTGGTTCAAAAATTGTAAATTTTATCTATCATTTTTAATTACACATGGTCTAGAGGTCGTTTGTGTAAAAGGTTTATGCCTTGTAAATGTTGAGTTGTTCTACACAAACTTAGAACAAACACTACTACAAAATGTGGGTGCAGTTCACTAGTTTTCATTCACTAAACCAATGAATCAACTACTTTTTCACTAATCTTTGTTCATTAAAACTAGTGAATTCACTCAAAATCTAATGAAATCACTTGGTAGACAAGGACACCTTTTGTTGTAATGAAACATATGACCAACACAACTATGCACCAACTCATATATGTGCCATTTTATTTGATAAAGGGATATCAAATTTCATAATTTATAATTGTTCAAGTCACAAAAGAAATATCTTTAAAACTGATTGCCATTTATTTATTTTAGATGGCCACAACTTTCATGTTACATAAGAGGTTGTGCACAAGGTAAGGATTGTGGGCTTGGATTTGATTACTTTACTATTTCACATGAGCCATGCATTATAATAGCTTAATGTTGCTTGTTTCAAACCTTTCAAAATTACCTTTAAGGCTTATAAGGATGTTTGGATTTTGGTTAACTCAAGTAAAAGGGCTAGAAAGAAAAACCTAACTTAGTCATGGGTGTCTTTAATTGTTAAAAAGGCATTGACAAGATCAAACATATGAAAAAGTTTCAAGACTATTGGGATCTAACTTTTAATTGATGGATAATGTGTTACATCTAAACAAGAAAGCACCACTAATGTGGGTCAATGCAACAACCCAAGAAATTCCCAAAATGTGGGTCTCAGCAATGATCCTACAAGCTTGCAAATCGAAGGGCATGAATTGCAACAAGGCACCATTGATGTGGGTTAGTGCAATGATCTAAAAAGTTCCTAAACAATGGGGCTTGGTAACGATCTTACAAGCTCACAAACCTTGGGGCATGATATGATGTTTTTGATGTATTTTGGTCTTAACAACCTACTTGCAATGGGTTTTGGTAATTACACAATGATGAGTCTTGGTAGTTACACAACAATGGGTATGTTCTAACATTAATTGTGCAACAATGGGTTCTAAATGTAGTCACATGACAATGATTATTGTAACAATGGGTTCTAAATGTAATCACATGACAATGACTATTGTAACAATGGGTTCTAAATGTAATCACATGACAATGACTATTGTAACGATGGGTTTTTGTAGCAATTCACTTGCAATGATTATTAGGGGGTTGGGTTTTAGTAGTACTCGCATGGCAATGACTATTGCAACATTGGATTTAATCATAGTCACCTTGCCATGATTGTTGTGACAATGGGTTTTAATAATGACACAACAATGGGTCCAAGTAATGCCATAAGTTGTTTCTTGACTTTGCTTGAGCTTCTACCTATAGTTACTCATCAAATCATGGAGGAGTCACTCATAGATTGTTCAAAATATATAATGATGACTTTTGATCATTGCATTTCTGTGTTTGAATAGAAACTAGCACATATGCAAATGAATAACAACTAGAGAGAGGGAACATTGAAAGGAGGAGCTAGTTGTGTCAAAAGAATAAGAGTTGTGAAGAAAACAAAAAAAAAACTTACCAAACATTATAAATAAAATGAAAGGGCCTAGAAGAAAGCCTTTGATGAAGCAAAGTTTGTCAAGCCTTGTGTTGAGCAAGGTCAGGTGCTACACACTGCGTTTCACACTAATCTACCTCTACTTGCGAATGCCTATCGAACCCCATTATTTGGGATTATTCTTGGAGTTTAAAAATATAATATGATGCACAACAATTGAGACGAATTGCATGATGAGAAGGACAAGATGCTTCATGCATATATTTAATTGGAGAAGTCTGGGTATGCATAGAAGCATTCCCAATTGAACACTTTGTGAAATAAACTACTTAACCTTATAGGTTGTTGAAGCCGCTGAAAAAACCCACATTGCTTGGAAAACACTAATAGACTAATGTCACAATAATCTTGCTACTTAAGTTATAGGGTTAAATGCTAGTTAACAATGCTATAGTAATTGATTACAACAAAATCAAGCCCTATAAATTGATCCACTTCTATGTCACAACACTTTTATTTGCTAATCAATGATTCTTTTTCATCAAAGGCCCAAGTGATTCTATGCTTTCATTTTAACTATCATGAATAGGCTTGACTTATGTATTAGAAGCTAGATTAATGGCTCAATGTTATATCTCTCTTAGTTTTTTCATCTAAAATGATAACCCTAAAACCATATCAGGAATTGGTTCCAAGTGAAATCCCTTAAAACCCTTATACCCAAGAACTGCCATGTTTGGGTAAAGCAATACAAACCATGTCTGGAGGTTTTGGCAGATTTTTAATTTTGTTTGGAACCTTACCCAGAGGTTTTAACAATTTAAAAAAAAAATACAAAACCTAGGACAAGAGGTTCTCTTCAAAACAGAGAACCGCACAAAACTAGTTTAAATCTGTGTTGGGCAGCCAACAGACTGATATTGGTCCTGACATCAAAGTACCAACTAGACTGGTGCGACCTAGGGCAATATCAGCCTTGTCACAGTACCTGCCTGGTGGGGACATTAGGTAACTGTGGAACAATTATCTCTTCCTATGAACAACTATATATGATCCCCATAAGAAGCAAAGATACATCTATAACATGGTTGCTAAAACACCATATTTGATGAAATGGGCAAGGAGAGAGAATTCCCAACTTAGATTCAATGAAGAGAAAGGGCTCAATCAGCTCCAGAAGAGCTACCTAATTTTGTGGCATACATAGTATTCTGCAAGGTGCTCAGGGTGGCTTGAAAAACAAATTCCTGGAATTCCAAACTCCTGAACTATTGCAGAGGAACTCAGCACAAAAATGTAGTGCAAACTTGAAGCCATGAGCATTGACTTGATTTGGCCCACCTGGAGTGATGAAACACCAGATGAGAGCTGTTCACAGAATCATTAGCAGCAATTTACATAAACAAAAAGTACCTGGGTAATGATGATGAGTGCATGAGGTGCATGAGAGAATTGCAGCTCATGATATCCCTCCTAACCCATGCAGAAAGTAGTAAATCAGTCTTCTAAAAGTGCCACACTAGTTTGCTTTGCTGCTGCATTAATGATGATGGTTCAAAATCCATTTGTTCGGCAACAGTAATAAGTTTGAAGTACTACTCAAGCTTCTTCATTGAACTTGTAAGCAACAAGAGCCTCCACTTGATGCACCTGCATTGCAAATTGCAAAATTTCCACATTAACAGACACACAGAAACAAACACTATACCCATTTGTGAAGAAGGTTTGCATGGAAAACGTACATACTCTTATCTGACTGTAACATGTGTGCCAAGCATTCAGGATTTCAGGTTCCATATATCCTACAGAGGAAAACTGGCAGGTTGTCATTTGCACAATCAGAAGAAGAAATCCTCTTGCATAGTACTCGGAAGAAGAAATCTTATAAAAGGCAGCTTTAATCAAAATTGAAAATGGGACACTGCTTCGAGATGTGACAAGGTTTTTCCAGTACTACCAACCTAGAATAATTGACAAACAGAAGAAGATGAGCCACATGTACCTTAGTGTCAATCGACCTCAGCTTGACGACTTGTGGGTTATGGATCAGTCGAGCATCACTGTCCCCCCATGTTGGAGGCACTTTGGAGTCAGCAGAAGTGTATGCAAGCAGATCAAAAGTGCAAGGTTCTTCAAGATTTGGGAGAAATGTCACACTTGAAGCAATCTGCCGCATGATGGCTTGAATATCATTCATGATTTCCTTGTCACTCTTCTCTTGAGTTACCCTGCAAGCAACAAGTTGAAGCATTCAATGCTGCTGCTATAATTCCTGTAGTATTCTTCAACATCCTTTTTCCAACCTGGGGGTTGAATCCCCTGCCCCACCTGAAAGCTTATAGCACTTCACAATCCATCCATCCTCATACCAAAGACATGTGTGATAAATCTTGAAGCCTAGATAGAACAGCACTTACCCTTTATCAAGAGCATCTGCATCTGTCTCAATGCTGAAGTTCCATCTCTCCAGAACTTCCTTTGTGGAAATACTTGCAATCACCATCACTGCTCTCTGCAAGTTTCCAGTCTCCAACCAATCTGTGCAGAAGAGTCCACTTCTTCACCTCAGTAACTTTCTGTTCCTGGTGGAGTTGAAGGAAATGCTCTTCAACTGGCCAAATGAGGAGGAGGAGAAGATAAAATCATAAATCCAAAGAAACGAGAGCTGGCAGAAAGAATCTATTATATGTGAGAGAGAAGATAACAGAATTTCATGCTGAAGATCAGAGGGACTAGGAATCCTCCTTACTCGACAGTTGGGCAGTGATTGTGTCAATGAAGTTTTTCACTTTCTCTTGCTGGCATATAAGCAATGTCATCCCATACTTCTTCACCCTTGTAAACTCCTCTGTCGGGTATATCCCGCGCTGAAACAAGATGCTACAAAAACAGAAAGAACAAAAAAAATCTTTCACACCCAACTCTTTCCAAGGGCTTTTCAACTCTCTCTGTCTGTCTAGAAAATCAATTGCATTCCGTTGATCTGTAGAGCTAGGAGGAGATCACCAAATCCTAGACGACTAAACCCTAGGCCCTAAATTCCAACAAAGAGATTTGAATCCTCACCTATTCACCGCATAGCCTGCACATGCAGCACCAACAGCTAACATCAGCGCTCTGCACCACGACAAAAACTTGACAAATCTCGATCCGTGAATATACTTGAAACCCAACTTTCGCTGCAGCGGCAGCAGTAGCATCAGCAGCTAAGACTACTCAAAAACGCAGTAGCAGCAGCAGCAGCAGCTGCAGAAGGTATGCAAGAAAAAGTGGAGGAAGGAGAGAGGTTCAGCGTAGTACAGAGGAATTCACTGACGATGGCAGCTGAACCCTTGAGCGTGATCACATCCCGTGCTGTGCCCATCTTATAAGTTGCTGCTGCTCAAAGCTGTTGTTTGTTCTCCAAAGTTCTCTCCCCAGAAGCTCCAAAACAAAGATCCAGCAAAGAAGAAGACGAAGAGCAGATCACAAACGAATGACAGAAAACAAACCACCAAAACGATATGGTAACTACAACTAACAAACTTCACTCCCTGAAACTATTTGCTGCCTTTTGCTACAATGCTCCACACCTTTGCTCAATACCCAATATTTAGCAGCAGATTCTCTCCAAGTGCAATCGAAGAAGAAGCAACAGAATTCCTTGCAAGAGTTATGGATCGCAGATGAAGAACAAATATCCAGCCAGCCAGCCAGCGCGGACGTGCGTGCGAGCCCGAGAGAGAGAGAAGACCCGAGGAAATAGCGGGCCACAAACGATCTCGTCTTTTCGAAGACCACCTGGTGCACTACCGGGTGTGTTGCAGGTAGTAGCCGTTGGAATGAATTCAAAACGGCGGAACTTGAGTGCTTTATGGTTTTGGATGACTTATTTCATCCAGCTTTCCTTGGGACAGTATTTCATCCATTATTGTATGGGGTGGCAGATATTAAAGGACTGTACCTACCTGATGTTCGGCACTTCTTTGTATTTATTTATTCTAGAAAATGAGGTTTGGCAGTTTCAAATTTAATTTTCCAATATATCTTGTGTTGTACATTTGTAAATTGTAATAGTAACCCACCGGTTTTCTAGCCTCAACAATTTAGAGTAATTTCAATTTTCTTTTTCAACTCAATCTTTTTGCAAATTATTTTGTGTTGAACACCGGTTCTAGGTACAATATACATAAAGTGGGCCTCATTCTACTCACTCATTTCCCCTTTTCATCATTTGCCCACTCAAGTTCATCAAAGTGAAGATAATTATGCAAAACTAAACATGAAGTCCCAACAATGGTTTTTGTTTTAACTAGTGGGTGCCCATGACCTTCGGCCACCTTGGTTCATGTTTTAGAAACTTTTAATTTTTAATTTTTATTTTTATGTATTTTCTATTTTTATTATTGTTTTATATATATTTTTATTTGGATGCAAGTTTGAAGTTTGGAGAAAGAAGACACACCTCATTTTTTTTCAAGTAGGGTTTTTTT
>Ga0116228_10002023_pt1 | contig 17282 bp, 15 predicted proteins | sample S1TSphfallax_2_FD_89694 | JGI IMG/M metagenome (GOLD analysis project Ga0116228, IMG submission 89694) | Host-associated microbial communities from peat moss isolated from Minnesota, USA - S1T2_Fc - Sphagnum fallax MG | ecosystem: Host-associated > Plants > Peat moss > Unclassified | place... | reverse complement strand
CGACAACCCAGGCAAACATATCCGCGCGCACGCACCATCCACCAGGCCGGCGATTTCCGCCGCATCCTCGCCGCGATAGCGCAGCAGCATCAGAAAGGCGCCGACCTGCACCGGGTCCGGCGCGCCGTCGAGCAGCAGGTGCATCGCATCCGCCGCCTCCGCCCGCGTCAGCGCGCGGGATCGCCCCGGACCGCGGCCCAGCGTGGCGACATAGGTGGCAAAGCGCGCAACCGCGTCGTCCATCACGCCGCGGCCACAGGGCAACGAACGAGTGTTAGTTCTTCAAGAAAGGGAATCAAAAAACGTTCCTGCCCTACGCACGATCATTACCGAGCCAGGTAGGCGACAAACCATGAACGGACCCTGTTGCCAAGAGTATATCGATGGCGCGGAATAAGGCGCAGTTTCAAAAGCGCCGCAGTGACGCGGGTTTTGACACGCTTTATGGCTTCGAAGAGAAATGCAGGGCGCTGGTGTTTCGACTTGGGCCGCGTCATGCCAAGTAGCAAAAGTCTTTTGCTTCTTTTCTCAAAGAACAAGGCCTTCCTTATGTCGGCAACTGCCGCGCGATATAGGGCGGTAAATCAAAACTGCCGGCGTGAATTTCCGGCGTCCAATAGTCGGTGGTGCCGAGCACGCCGGCTGCTTCCGCACGGGCGCGGATCTCGGCCACGCTCTGCCGCCCGATGTCCGGCGTTTTGGCGGCGATACCTAATGTCATGAAGCCGCCGACATAGGTTGGCACGGCCGCGACATAGGCCGAAACATGCGGCAAAAACCGTTTGCGGCGCAGGCTGGTTTCGCGCAGTTCGTCTGCCTGCATGAACGGCACGCCACATTGATTGACCACCAGGCCGCGCGCGGTGAGCACACGCGCACAGTTTTCATAGAACGAATCCGTAAACAGAACCTCGCCCACGCCAATCGGGTCGGTACTGTCTACGATGATGACGTCGAAACTGCCGGCCGGCGCGTGCGTGACGTAATCGATGCCGTCGCCGACGATGATTTCGGCGCGCGGATCGTTCCAAGCGTCACCGGCGATCGCCGGTAGATGCTGTTTCGACAAGCGGATGACTTCGCCGTCGATTTCGACCATGACGGCACGTTCCACACCGCGATGTTGCAGCACACGGCGCAGCACGCCGCCATCTCCGGCGCCGATGATCAGAACGCGGCGTGCCGCACCGTGCGCGAGGAGCGGGACGTGCGCGAGCATTTCCTGGTAGACGAATTCGTCACGCTCGGTGATCTGAATGCAGCCGTCCAGCACCATGACGCGGCCGTGCGTGAAGCTTTCGAAGATGACGATGTCCTGAAAGTCGCTTTGGACACGGGCGAGTTCGCGCTTGACCAGGAAACGCTGACCCCACCCGGGGTAGAGGGTTTCGTTAAGCCAGGAGTCGGTGGCCATGCGGAATGCGCTCCACATAAGAAAAAAAGGCCAGAGGCTCTGCCCCTGGACCCCGCTTGGGCCTGCGGCCCCAGACCCCCATCTGTTTGAATACGCTTAAAGTAACGAGGGTCTGGGGACTTGTCCCCGTCGTGCGAAGCACGCATTCGCGTGACGAGGTCCAGGGGCAGAGCCCCTGGCCTTCTTCTTACTTAAAAGACCCGCCCACGCCGTTGCTCATCAACATCAACCCGCTCCGGATTGAATGCCGCCTGCAGCACCGGTATCGCCTTATGCGGATCGCACGCACCGCACATGAAGATGTCGATGGCCGCGAAGTCACGCTCCGGCCACGTATGGATGCTGATATGGCTTTCCGCCAGCACAACGACGCCACTGACGCCGCCATTCGGCGTGAAATGATGGAAATGGCTATGCAGAATGGTCGCACCTGCAATGACGGCACCGTGCCGCAATGCCGCATCGATGTGACTGGGACTATCCAGATTACTGGCCCCCCAGAGATCCACGAGAAGGTGCGTGCCGGCAAATTTCATGCCGTCCTTCTCGACGAAGTAATCCGTTCGTTCCTCGCCCCCAAAGACAGGGAAAGAAGCGTCGGTGCTCTGGTTATCGCTCGGAAACTCCGAGACCATCCCCAGTTGAGCAAGTGCGTTCATCACGTACCCCCAATCCAGTAGATGGCCTGTTGGGCAAAATCGCCCCCTTGGGCCAAGGAGGGGGCAAATAGGGCCCCCACCCCCCCCATGCAAGAAGAATTTTCATGGAAGTCCGTGAAGATTCAAAAGTGTGCCGTTAGTGGGCGTCGTAGCTGGCCAGTGCCGCGGGCACGGCGCGCGCCGCGTCAGCTTCACGCGCGGCCCGCGGCAGGTCGCCAACGGCCCGTATCGGCTGCGTTGCGAGCGCCTGAAACAGTTGCGCGCGCGGTCCGGCCGCGAGTCGCGTCGCGTCACCGCTCTGCATGCGCTGTATGAAAGCCATGTCGCCAGCCTCGGACGCGGCGCTGGCCAGGCGCAATACCAGGTCCTGCTGCGAGTCCGTCAGCGTGCCGCTGGCCGGCAGGCTGGCATGCACGAGGGCCTGGAGCACGGTCTCCGCGGCAGGCCAATCATGCCGTTTCTCCAGCAGTTGGGCGCGCAGTTCCAACGCCTCCGGCGTGTCCTGAGCCGCCAGCAGTGCCAAAGCCGCGTTGTTATCGCCATCGAGCAACAGGGAACGCGCCTGTAGCACAGCACGATGGCTGGTGAGTGACGCAGGCAGCCCGGCCGCATCCGAAGATGCCAGCGCGTCGCGGGCGCCGACGCCATTCCCCTGATCGAGCCTGAGCGTGGCCAGCTTTGCGCCGAGACCGGCCTTTGCCTCCGGCGCCGCTGTCGCTGCCATCAGCCGGGCCAGAATCGGGTCGGCGCGATCCGGCAGATCCAATGCGAGCAGCTTGTCGAGCAGCACCGGCGCCAGCGTTTCGCTGGCACCCTTCTCCGACAGAAGGTCTGCGTTCTCGCCCACCAGCGCCACCAGATCGAGCGGCGCCAGGTGCGACGCGGCGTTGGACGCCAGCAAATCCGCGATGACCTGCCGTTCACCGTCATGCACCCGGTCGTGCAGGGACGGGTATAGCGCCTCGGCCTCACGCAGCCCCGCGAGCGCTGGGCGCCACAGGCCGGCCTTGCTGCGCAGTGCCGCGATCCGCAAACGCAGATCGGCCTCGAGCGCATCATCACGCCAATCATACAAGTGAGCGTCCAGCGCGTCGGCCGCCGCGGCTGGCGTCAGGATCCCTGCCGCCAGCCGCATTTCGATCGCATCGCGCGCCGCGGCGGCGGCGGCCTTGCGGTCCCACCCGGCCGCGACACGATCGAGTATGGCGAGCGCCGCCTCGGTTTTGCCGCCCGATTGCAGCGCCAGCGCGCGCGCTGGATCCAGCGTGGCGTCCGCCGTCCGCGCCAGCAGCGCCGCCGCCGCTTCTTTCTGACCGAATTTTAGCAGCTTTTCGGCGACCAACGGCATCAATCGCCGGCGCAGCGGCTCGGGATAGGCTAGCAGCAGGTGCCAGGTGTCCGCGAGCGTCGCGGCCGCACGGGCATCGGGGGCTGGGTGCAGCGCCGCGCGCCAGAGTGAAATTTCGTCGGACGACCCCAGCGATGGCGCGGAGAGCCCGGCACCGTCGCCTTCCCCCGCGAGCCAGTCCGCCATCGCGAGCAGGCCGGCTGCGTCCGGATTGGCGGCCTGCGACGGATCTTCCCGCACCGCCAGACGCAACAGCGATCCGGCTTCACGGCCCATCCCGAGCGCCAGCATGTCCTGCGCGGCGCGGACGCGCGGCTGAAACCTGGCCAGTTTCGGTGCCCGCGCCATCGCGACCATGTCATGCACCATGCGGGCGCGCAGCAGTGCCACCGGCAGCGGCGCGAAGTCGAACCGGCGGGTCAGCAAGCCCGCATCGGCCATTGCCTGGTCCACCGCACCACCCATGACGGACGCGACCGCCGGACCGCTCGCCGTGGCGACGGTAAATCCGGCTTTCGTGGCGCGCAGCGCCAGCCGGTCGCTGGGTGCGGCCAGCAGCACGCCGGTCCAACTGCGCAGCAGCGCGACATCGGGGCTGCGATGCGGCACAACGATGCCCGGCCCGTCACCGCGCACGGTGCCGACCAACAGCCGTGCGCTGGTAACGGGATCGTCCAGGACGACCGTATCAGCGGCGAACTTCGTCGCAATGGTGACCATGCCGTCCTTCATCGAGACCGCGGCAGAGTTGCCCGTGCTCTCCTGGGGCACCACCGCGACCACCCAGCCATCCGGGCGCCGATGCAGGGTCAGGCGCTTGCCCGGTGCCAGATGCAGCGTCAGCCCCGTGGCCGCTGGCAGCAACGTGATCCGCGCACCGCCGAAAACGGGGTCGTCCTTCAACTCGGAGAGGTCCACCGGCTTGCTATCGTCAAAAATGACATGGGCGGCGCCGTCGCGCGGAAACGCCGCCGCGGCGACCTCGCGGTCGAACGGCACCAGAATGGCGTCGGCGCCGCCGGCCGACTCGGGCGGTAGCCGCACGGCCACCAAACCATCTGTCGGCACCGCCTCCGCCGCGGGCGTGAACGGTGTTGGGGCGGGGGCTGCAAGCGGCGTTGCCTGGACCGAGGCGAGCGCAGCAGCCGATGTCTCGACCGCTGCGGCGGCAGATCCTGCGGCCGAAGATGCGCCAGCCGCTTGGCTGGCTGGCTTGGCCAGGCTGGGCTGCGTCTCGGCCGGAGCCGCCGGGATGGGTTTCGTTGCGGCCGCGTGGGTCGCCGGCGGACCCGGCGCCGGGTCCGCCCGTGCCGTTCCCCCCTGCGCCCAAGCACCAGGCGCTGCCGTTGCGGCCGAGGCGGCCGGGGGATGTGCGCGCTTGCCCGGCGGCACGGCCGACTGCGTGTAGACATCGACCACAACGCGACCCGGCATTTGCCACAATACCGGCCGCGTCCCGGCTGCCAGTTCCAGCAGCGCGCCATCGGTGCCGCCGGTGATCGCCAGAATGTTGCGCGTGCCGCGCGTGGCGCCAGGCACGTCACCTGCCCCCGGAAGCAACACGCGCAGCGTGCCGCCATCCGCCGGCGCAAGCTGCGCGGTAACGCGCGGCGGCACCAGAAACACCACGCGGCCGAAATTTATGTGGTCGCCCAGCCGTATCGCGGCGCGGCCGGGACGCCCTGCCCCGCCGCGTTGCGTCACAGTCGGCGTCGCCGGCTTTGCCGGCGCATCATAGCTGACCGGCTTTGCCGGCGCATCATAGGTGACCGGCTTTGCCGGCGCATCATAACTGACCGGCTTCGTCGGCGCATCATGGCTGACCGGCTTTGTCGGCGCATCATGGCTGACCGGCTTTGCCGGCGCATCGTGGCTGACCGGCTTTGCCGGCGCATCGTGGCCGGTGGCAGCACGGAGCGACACCGGCACCAGTAATGCGGCGAGCAGCGCAAGCTCTGGCAGGGCGCGCTTCATCAGTCGAAACTCGCCAGCAACGCATCGATGTCGGATTGGCCCATCGCGTTGGTCGGCAATTGCGGGCCGTTCATCAGCGACGCCGGATCAAACGGTTTCGGTGCGTCCTCTCGCGCGCCCGGCGGCGGCGGCGGGCCCGCCATCTGGTCGCGGCTGAACACGTCCATGATGTGCGATACTTTCCGCTCGATCGCCTGCAAGGTCGCGACCACCTTGGTGATGCGCTGGCCGGTGATGTCCTGGAAGCTGCACGCCTCGTAGATGCGCATCGTCACGTCCGTCACCACGCAACCGGCGTCCCCGGTCAGCGTCGGCCCCAATTCGTCAAGCTTTTCGCAACATTCCAGGATAATATTGGTTGCCACCGCCGTGTGGGCCACGATGGCGTCGAGCTCGTCGGTCGCCGATGGGATATGGCTGTCATTGATATCGTCGGCCTTCAACGCGGCGATTTCGGCCCGCGCGTTGGCAACCGCTTCGGCCAGCTCCGACACTTCCGCCAGCAAGGCCGTCTCGTGCGGCGTGAGGTCGCCGCGCATAGTCCCGAGCACCGCGCGCACCACATCGGCCACCATGTCCGGATTGCTCTGCGGATAGCGCTCCGCGAGATAGGCCAGCCGCTGTGGCAACTGCACCGGATCAAGCATGCGCCAAGACCTTCTCGATCTTATCACGCAGCGTTTCGGCATTGAACGGCTTGACGATGTAGTTCGATACGCCGGCCTGCTTGGCCGCCACCACATTCTCGGTCTTGCTTTCGGCGGTGATCATAATGAAGGGCAGCGCCTTCAAGCGTGCATCCTGCCGCACTTCCTGCAACAATTCGAGCCCGCTCATCGGCTGCATGTTCCAGTCGCTGATGACCAGGCCGAAATTGCCTGCGCGCAGTTTTGCTAGGGCTTCGGACCCGTCGCCGGCTTCCTCCACATTGTTGTAGTCGATCTGCTTGAGCAGGTTGCGGATGATGCGCAGCATGGTCTTGTAATCATCCACAATCAGAATGTTCATGTTCTTGTCGATGCTCATTGCGATCTCTCAGCCTTTCGGGTCGGGGGCGGATTGGGGCGGCTTGTCGCCGGCAGGCGTCACCGCGCGGGTACGCAATTCGGCCAGCAATTGCGTGGCCAGCCGCGCGCGCTCCGGCTGCATTGCCGCCAGGATCGGCGCTACCTTGCGTTCCGACATACGGTCCAGCACGCCAAGCAGCACCTGCATGTCCAGCGCATCGAAAATCGTTGCCGCATCGCGCGGCTTCATCGCCTCATAGATATGCACCAGGCTCGTCCAATTGGCGCTGTCGTGCGATTGCCGCGCCGCTTCGAGGGATTCGAGCTTGGCCTGAAGCGCGTTCAATTCGGCGACGCGGACTGCGAGCTTCTGTTCCGCTGCCGCCATGACCGCGTCGCGCTGCGCCGCATCGCGCTCGCGCGCATCCAGCAGGTCGCGCCGATGCCGCAGGTCGAGCAGCAGACTGCGTTCGGCGTCGCTGACCGGCGGCGGCGCGACAGCCGCCGGCGCAGGCGGCACACGGGGTGTTGCGGTCGTCGCCATGGCCGGCGTCGGTGGCGTTTCGATGGGTGACGACGCGGCCGCGGGCGGCGGTTCGGCGGCGACGGCGTCGCCCGTCGTCAATGCCCGCATCAAGCCGATCGATTTCAGCGCCATCAGCAGCGCCATGACGCCGATCGTCGCCGGCAGGACACGTGGACGCGGAAACGCCATGCTCATGTCAGCGCGCCGCCCGCAACGCGCGTAGCAGATCGCGTTCGGCTTCACTGCGCAGCTTCTGGCTGCCGGCGGGCGCGGCGATATCGTCCATGGCGCCAAACCCGGCCGGCGCCGCCGGTATCGGCTGTGATGGCGGCGCGGCCGGCGTGGAATAGCTCGGCGCGTGCTGCGATGCCAGGTGGCCCAGCCCCATGGACGCGTGATCGCCCGCCATGCGGGCGGCGCGCACCGCACCTTCCAGCCGTTCGGCCTGCCGCTCCCCACGCTCGCCTAAAAAAGCGAGGTCGTCGCGCAGCCGTTGCGCCTGTTCGATTTGCCGGGCAATCTGCCGGCCGGCACCATCGGTCGCGACGCGCAACCGTTCCACCCCCGCTTCGGCCTGCCGCGTGCTTTCGTTGAAACCAGCCACGAGATCCTCCAGCACCGCCCGGTCGCGCTTCAACACCCCCAGGGCACGTTCCAGCCGCACGGCGTGGAACAACGTGATCCCCAAAAGCAGCACCAGCGCGCCTTCCAGCAGAAGCTGTGCATTCCCCATTCTGCGCTCCGTGGGTTATGAAAAGGTTAGGCTGGCCGCCTCATCGTTCGCCGAGGCCGCCGCGGCATAGCAACGGCGTATCGATCCGCACGGCGACGCGGTTCTTGCGGCGGCCGACATGGCCATCGAACAGATGCACGGTGCCGCAGCGTATCTGCACCGGGCCGCCGGCCACCGCGTTCAGCACGATGCGATGGCCCGGCCGCAGGTCGGTGACATCGCACAGGCGCATGACCTGTTCGTCAAGCAACACGTCCAGCGCGATGTCGGTGGTCCATAATTCGTCCGCGAGATGGGTTTCCCAGATCGAATCGCGGCCGAATTTTTCACCCATGAATTGTTGCAGCAGCAGTTCGCGTACCGGCTCCAGCGTGGCGTAGGGCAGCAGCATTTCCATGCGGCCGCCGCGATCCTCCATGTCGATGCGCAGGCGGCCGAGCACGGCCGCGTTGGACAGCCGCGTGATGGCGGCGAAGCGCGGATTGACCTCCAGCCGCTCGAACCTGAACGTCACCGGACAGAGCGGGTCGAAACTGGCCGACAGGTCGGCCAGCACGACGTGGATCAGCCGCTCGACCAGCGTGCGTTCGATCGTGGTGTATGGGCGGCCTTCGATGCGCATGGCCGCGGTACCGCGACGGCCGCCGAGCAGCACATCGACGATAGAGTAGATCATGGCGGAATCGATGACCATCAGGCCGTAATTGTCCCACTCTTCGGCCTTGAAGACGGCGAGCATGGCGGGCAGCGGAATGGAATTGAGGTAGTCGCCGAAGCGCAGCGAAATGATATTATCGATCGAGACCTCAACATTGTCGCTGGTGAAGTTACGCAACGAGGTCGACATGATGCGGACCAGGCGGTCGAACACGATTTCCAGCATCGGCAGGCGTTCGTAACTGACCAGCCCGCTGGAAATGATGCGCTGCATGCCGCTGGTGGCTTCGCTGCCGGCCGGCCCGTCATCGAAGCCGAGCAGGCTGTCGATTTCGGCCTGGTTCAGCACGCGCGCGGGCTGCGTCGGGTCCTCTCCGGACTCGGTCTCGGCGCCCCAGGCGGCGGCAAGGTCGTCGTCTTCGTCCATTGTTATGAAGCACGGAAGAAAATGTTCTTTTTTAACAAAAAGAACCAAAAAACTTTTGTCTGTTTGGGCCCGCGCAAGCTGAAGCAGGTTCGCGTCAGGTAAAAACAGCGCAGGAGCAAATGTTTTTTGCTTCTTTTTTTCAAAAAATAAGTGCTTTCCTTCTTCACTGGATGATCATTTCGACAAACAGCACGTCCTGCACATGGGCGGGTGCCACCGCGATGGCGGCGCGGCTGAGCAGTTCCTCGCGCAGGCGATAGGTACCTTCGCTGCCGCGCAGTTCCTCCGGCCGCATGTCGCGCAGGTAGGTCTGGAACAGGTCGAGGATACGGGGCATGGCGGCGGTGACGGGCGCCGTGTCGTCAGCGCCGCCGAGTTCCAGCTTGGCGTGCAGTTTAAGGTAGGCGGCGCGGCGGCCGGGGACATTCAAGTTGGTGAGGATTTCCGGGATATCGACGTAGGTTGCCGGGGCGGCGGCGCGGGCCGCGGCGGCTTTCTGGGCGGCGGCAACTTGTTCCTTGAGCGGTTTTTTGTTCATGCCCAACATGTTGGGCAGGATGCCGGTGAACCAGAGCCCGGCGCCGATGGCGAGCAGCACCACCGGGATGGCCAGCAGCAACAGTTTTTTGCCGCCCTTTTTCTTCGGCGGCGCCTCCGCCGACTCCGTATGTCCCGCGCTCATTGACGTTTGACCATTGCCGCACCTGCTCCGAGCCAAGTGCGCCCGGCATGCAGTGTGGCGTGGAGTGGTTAAGGCTTCATTGGCGGGCTGGCGCGTTGCTGCTCAACCTTGCGCGTACCCCCCAAGAGCAAAGGTTTTTTGGTTCTTTTTTCAAAAAAGAACTCTTCCTTCATCTGCGCGGGCCAGTATCTCAGTCGCGGCAAGGCCCGCGGCGCGCAGGTCCCGGACCGAGGGTGCACCGGCGCGTTTGGCGAGGCGGGTGCCGTCGGGCCCGGTGAGCAGCACGTGGTGGGCGTAGGCCGGGGTGGGCCAGCCGTTGAGGTGCTGGAGCAGGACATGCAGGTGGGTGGCGGGCTTGAGGTCGGCGGCACGGGTGACGAGGGTGACGCCTTGGTGCGCGTCGTCGTGCGTGACGCAGAGATGGTAGCTGGCGGGGATGTCCCGGCGCGCGAGGATGACGTCGCCGAAGGGGGATGGGTCAGCGCGGGTCCAGCCGTCGGTGTGTTCGAGAAAGCGTAGGGTGGGGGCGTTGCGGAGGGCGGCGCGGAGGTCGAGGCGCCAGGCATGGGGGTCGCCGGCGGCGAGGCGGGCGGCGCGGGCGGTGGCGGACAGGGTGCGGCAGGTGCCGGGATAGGGGGGCGCGCCGTCCGGGGTGTGAGGGGCAGCGGCGGATTGCACGATTTCGCGGGCGATGTCGGCGCGGGAGCAGAAGCAGGGATAGACGAGCGCGCGGGCGGCCAGGTCGTTCAGTACGGCGCGGTAGTCGGCCAGGTGGGCGGACTGGATGCGGACCGGGGCGTCGGACGAAAGGCCCAGCCAGGCGAGGTCTTCCAGGATGGCGTCGGCGTAGGCTGGGCGGCAGCGCTGGGGGTCGATATCCTCGAGCCGAACGAGGAACCGGCCGCGAGCAGCGCGGGCGGCGCGCCAGGCGGTGGCGGCGGCATAAACGTGGCCGAGATGCAGCAGGCCGGTGGGGCTTGGGGCGAAGCGGGTTACCACCTGCATGTAAGAACCTACCGCAAACCCTTCTGACGTGACAGGAATGTGAAACCGGCAGGCCTGCCTTGCGGGGGCGCGCCCGGTTTGCCATAAAGCGCGCGGTTCTCGGCGGCGCCTAATTTCCGACGAGTCGGCTCTGGTGGCGCGGGGCCCTTTCGGCGGGAAGCTGCGGTGTTGCGCCGCGGTAGGGATGCGCTGCCCTTTAAGGAGCAGTGTTCTTGCCGGACGGTGGCCCACACTTCCCTGCCCTGGTGCTGAACGCGGATTTTCGTCCGCTGTCGTATTTTCCGCTCTCGGTGTGGGCTTGGCAGGACGCGATCAAGGCGGTCTTCCTGGATCGTGTATCCGTCCTGTCGGAATATGACGTCGAGGTGCATTCGCCGAGCCTGGCGATCCGGCTGCCGAGCGTGATTGCGCTGAAGGATTATATTCCGGCGTCGCGCAAGCCGGCGTTCACGCGGTTCAATGTGTTCCTGCGGGACGGGTTTTCCTGCCAGTATTGCGGCGACCGTTATCCGACGCATGAGCTGACGTTCGACCATGTTATCCCGCGCAGCCGGGGCGGGCGCACGACGTGGGAGAACGTGGTGACCGCGTGCGCATGCTGCAATTTGCGCAAGGGCAGCAAGCTGCCGCGCGAATGCCACATGTTTCCGCGGCTGAAGCCGTGCCAGCCGAGCACGTGGGAATTGCAGGAAAACGGGCGGGCTTTTCCGCCGAACTATCTGCATACGAGCTGGCGGGATTATCTGTACTGGGATAGCGAGTTGGAGAGTTAAAGGACGAGCGTGTTCTTTTTTTCAAAGAAGAGCACCTTCCTTCGCGTTGGCCTCCCGCGGCACTTCGTTGGCTTTCCAAAAACGCTTGTCGCGCGACAACCCTTTTCGGTATCGTATAGATTGCCCCGGTTGGTGCGGCGTCCTCCCCACCGCCGCCTGATTGCATAGCATGTTTCGAGCGGATAGGTAAATAGTCATTCTTAGGAAAATTGAGTCCTGGGCGGCGCGATGACCTTTGACAGAGCTCCGAAAAAGACCGCCCAAACGCGATGGCGGGACCGGAACGCCTGGAACGTGCCGCAGTTCAGTAGTTGATCACCAGATTCGTGGCATCGACACTGCCAAGGCCTGTGGCCTGATTGTAGCCGAGCCGGGCGGCATAGGTCGCCACGATATGGCCCGGCTGTTTGGTCAGAATGCCGAACGAGCCGATCGCGTTCACGCAGTTGGGGCCATTCTGGCAATAAACGTCGTTGTCGCCGCTGGTGATCTCGTGAAATATACAGGCCACGTTGGTTTTGTTGCCGCGATTGGCCTGGCATTCGTCCAATAGCAGAGGCAGGCCATACTGCGTCGCGGCAAGTTGATACAGGCGGGGCGCGGCATTGCCGAGCAGCAGCGGCGGGCCGTTCTTGTGATAAAAATTCAGCTCCTTGTAGCTGGCGATGGATGCCATCAGGCCGGCCATGGCCGGCGCGCCGAAGGATGTGCCGCCGCCGCCCGACAGCAGGGCCGTGGTGCCGTGATCGGGGTACTTGCACGGGTAGCCGCCCTGGGCCGCGTCGGACATGCAATACAGATAAAAATGATTCCAGATGCCGTTGCCGGCAAAGAACGACACATCGGGCAGGTCGCGCGCCTGGTCGTTGGGCATGCCGAGCAGGTTCACGCTCTGCCAGTCGGGTTTGGCGAACACCGCGCTGGCGCCGCCGCCGCTGCCAGCCAGGTTAAGCAGGCCCGGGTATTTGCCGTTATAGGCGGCGGTGCACGCATCCTCCGGCGAAAGATGCAGATAACGGCTAATGAAGCTGCTGGCGCAGGAATCGTCCCATACGATTTCCGGCACATAGGACAGCGCGGTCGCCTTGGTATAGACATTTTCGCCGGAAGGCGGCGCCCAGTAGGTCTTGACCTCATGCCGGGCGGTGTCGCCGAAATCGGTGCCGCCGACCGCGGTGACATACGGGCTCGAAGCGAGCGCGTTGACCGCCAGCCCGTACATTGCACCGAACGAATCGCCCGGTGAATCGCATCCAGCGACCCCGCTGTCGCCGGAGGCGACGAAAATCGACAACCCTTCCGCAGCACCCGCCTCGGCGATATTGTTCCACATCGTCGTGAAACCGATGCCGTTCAACGTTTCGCAGGCGGTGTAGCTGATGCTGAGCACCGTGGCGGTCGTTCCGTAATCAACAAGATTCTGAAATGATGTCATGACGCCGAACGAATTGACCGTGCCCGCGCATGACGCGACCTCGAGCTTGGCCAAGGCCGCCGTGACGGACGACCATTCCGCGTCCAGCGCCACCTCGGCCTCGTCGGGCGCCAGGCCCGGGTCGGCGCAGCCACCGGGATGGACGAAGGCGGGCGCGAATGTTGGCGCGACGACAAAAAAGTTCGTATAGAAGCTGTTGAAATCCTTCAGCTTCATGTTGCTTTGTTCCAGCAGCGCCACTTTCTGGCCATAGCCCTCGGCACCCGGCAGCTCGTTGAACAGCGGCAGCATGTGGTAGATCTTATAGAAGTCGAATGGCGTGACGGCCTCGAAGCTTGCACCGTTGTCGGTGATCGTAAAATCGGGCGAGGGCTGCGAGACGCGCCAGCGCCCGTCATCTTGCCGCGCGACCGCGCCGACATGGCGCAGCGCCGGCCGCGGGAAGAAATTTCCCAACGTGACACCGGCAATAACCGGCTGCAGCGCGGACGGAATTGATGGCGCCGCCGCGGGCCCGATGTGATCGCCATCGACGGCGGCGAAAGCGTGTATCGTGGTGCCGAATGCCGACTGAAAGTCGCGCACCGGGCCCGACAGTTCCAGCGAAACTCCAGCCGGGGAAAACCCATGGACGCGCAGGCCATGCTGCGCGAGCCACGATGTCACCGCAGCGATATCGTGGGCGGATGGCGCGAACCGCGGCAAGTCCCGCGGCTTGAGCCATTGATGAAAATAACGCGATCGTGGATTGAGCTGGTCACGGGCAAGCGCGTCCAGCGCGAGCTGGCGGCCGGCGGGCCGGCGCAGCACCAGGCTGACATGCTCAAGCACTCTATTTTGCGGCAACATGCCCCGGTCCCGCGCGTTGGCGGATGGCAGATCCCGGCCCAGCTTCGTCCGCACTGCCTCATCGATATGGTCGGCGACGAGTGCCGGTGCGTCCGGTATTTCGATGGCAGGCGTCGCGCGCGCCGTGAACGGGGCGGCCACACAAAGACATGCCGCGATGGTGACCGGCCGGAACATCCGCATCTGTGCGCCCCTCGATTTCTGTAGGCAGACCGTGCCATCTCGGGTTCGTTCCAGGGTATCACGTCTCCGCCATCATGATATTGACATATTCCTGCGCGGTGGAAATCCGGCGCGCGGACATGCCGGGTAAGGCTTACGTGCGCGTTGGGGTGTCAGCAAACGAGAAAGAGTTTCTTGGTTCCTTTTTTCAAAAAAAAGAACGTCGCTTCTACGTCGCTTGGGAACAGGCCTCCATTCGCTCATCCGCCCTGGGCTTTCAACAGCTCGCGCAAGCCGTTGAGCCATTTGGCGGCTTCGTTCGCCGCTTCGCTGCCGCCGTGTTTGTCGGGGTGGAGGAGCACCAACATGGATTTGAGGCGGGCTTCGTCCAGGCCTAGTTTTTCCATGGCGCCGCGGGCGGATTGGGATTGTTGTAATATTTCGATTTGTTGGCGGAGGGTCGTGACCTCGCGCAGCAATTGGTTTTGGCGGTCGATGTCGCGCTTGCGCGGTGGGCGTGGGTCAGAGGCGGAGGCGGGTGTTTTGAAGAAATCGATGTGCAGCGGATGGTCAGGGGCGGCTTGCTGGACGAAATCGGTGATGGTCGTTTCGGAAGCAGGCCATAACATTACGATAGCGGATGGGCCTTCAGTGCTGACGAGGCAGGCCGTGACGCCGATTTCAATCAGGTCGCGGCGGAGTTTGTTGGCGGATTTTGCTTTCAGTTTGGCCAGCGGCAGTTCAGCGAAGAACAGGGTGGGGGCGGACTCGAACAGGAAACGCGCGCGGCCGCAGGCGACCGCACTGGTGGCGCCGAGCGCGTCGAGCAGGTGGGAGAGCTTGCCGGCGATCCGTTTCGGCGGTTTGGCGGGGACCGTTTTGGGCGCGCCGCGCTTGGGTTTTTCCGCGGTGGAACGGTCGGTGATCTGGAAGTTCTGTTTTCGCACGCCGGGCAATGGCGGGAATTGAAAGCCGACAATCTCCGGGTCCGACATGATCGCTGGCGTGAACCAGGGGGCGTCGGACCAGCCTCCCAGGGCTTTGAGGGCGGGGGCGGGGGCAATCGCTTGGTCGGTCAAGGAAGGAAGGCCTTCTTTTTTGAAAAAAAGAAGCAAAAAACTTTTGCTCTTGCGCTCTTATCAACCGACGTGAGCCTGCGGGTGCTTGCGCGGGCGCCCACGAGCAAAAGTTTTTTGGTTCTTTTTTTCAAAAAAGAACTGCTTTCTTGCTTCGTTGCAAGAGGCGGATTTCATCCGGCCTACGGTTTGCGTGCACGCGGCGGGCGTTATTTCTTCACCGGCCAGGGGACCCAGCGGGTGGTGTCGCCGCGCTGGACCAGGATCAGCACGGCCTTCAGCCCCTGCTCGCGGGCGTCGGCGAGCTGTTTCTGCACCTCTGCCGGCGAAGCGACGGATTGCTGCTGCACCTCGATGATGACGTCGCCCGGTTTGAGGCCGCGGTTGGCGGCGATGCCGGCATCGGTGACGTCGGTGATGACCGCACCCTTCAGCTTGTCGTCGAGCTTGTATTTCTGGCGCAGGTCGGCGGTGATCGGCGCGATCTTGAGGCCCTGGCCGGTGAACACCACGGTGCCGCCGGCTTGCTTGGGTGCCGCGGGGGCGGGCGCTGGTTTGGCGTCCTCCGGCATTTCGGCGACCACCACGTCCAGCGTCAGGCGCTTGCCCTTGCGCCAGACATCGAGCGGCACGTGGGCGTCGATCGGGGTTTCAGCGACGACGCGCGGCAGCGTGCGCATTTCGTGCAGCGGCTGACCGTTGAAGGTCAGGATCACGTCGCCGTTCTGGACGTGGGCGCGGTCGGCGGGGCCGTTATTGTTGACCTCAGCGACCAGCGCGCCATCGGCGCCCTTCAGGCCGAGGCTTTCCGCGATGTCGGGCGTCACCTGCTGGATCTTGACGCCGAGCCAGCCGCGGCGGGCGCGGCCGTAGCGGCGGAGCTGGTCGATGACGACTTTGGCCTCGCCCGACGGGATCGAGAAGCCGAGGCCGATCGAGCCGCCGCTGGGCGACAGGATGGCGGTGTTGATGCCGATCACGTCGCCCTTCATGTCGAACAGCGGACCGCCGGAATTGCCCTTGTTGATGGCCGCGTCGGTCTGGATGAAATCGTCATAGGGGCCCTGCTGGATGTCGCGGCCGCGGGCGGAAACGATGCCGGCGGTGACGGTGCCGCCGAGGCCGAACGGGTTGCCGATGGCAAGCACCCAGTCGCCGACGCGGGCGGCGTCGCTGTCGCCGAAATGCACCGCCGGCAGCGGCTTGTCCGGGTTTACCTTGAGCACGGCGAGGTCCCAGCGGTCGTCATGGCCGATCAGCGTGGCCTTCAGCGTGGTGTTGTCCTGCAGCGTGACGGTGATTTCGTCGGCGCCGTCGATGACATGGTTGTTGGTGACGACGATGCCGGCGGGGTCGATGATGAAGCCGGAGCCAAGCGACTGCATATGGTGCGGATGCGGCGTGGCTTCGGGGGCCTGCTGGTCCTCATCGTCGTCGTTTTCGCCGTTATCGTTGTTGTTTTCGCCGCCGCCTTTGCCGTGGTGGTTCTTCATGAAGTCCTTGAAAAACTGCTCGAACGGCGAGCCGGGTGGGAAATTGGGCATCTCGGGCGCGTCGGCCTCGGCGCGGGCGGCCTGGGTGGAGCTGATATTGACGACGGCGGGCAGCAGGGATTGCGCCAGGTCGGCGAAACTTTCCGGCGCAGGGTGAGCCCAGGCGGGTCCGGCACCGCCGAGCGGCGCGGGCGTGGCGATCATCGCCGTGAGGAGGGCGGCGAGCGAGAGGCCGGCCAGGACGCGAGCACGCATTTGTACAAAAACCTCACTCTACCTGAACGCAATGTGAGCATGGCTGCCGACAGGAGCAAGCGTGCAGATTGCACTTGCGGCGAACCGGGCAGACCTGTCCATGATAGTCGTTGCTATAGAGCAGCTTGCTGAGGTGGCCGCAGCACGTTCGGGCGGCTACCTTGCATCAGAAACGACAGGAACATTCAAGCATGCGTATCAGACGGGCCACCGCGGCGGATCTGCCGGCCATCCAGGATGTCATCACTAGAGCCTACGACCCGGACCAGAAGCGCCTGGGGTATCAGCCGCCGGCGGCGGCGCTGGATGCCACACCATGGGTGACCCGGAACGCGGCCTGCGTCGGCGAACACGCAAGCTCGGTGATGGCGGTGCTGCTGGCCGAACCGGCAGACGGGTATCTGGCGGTGCGGATGGCGGCGGTGGATCCGGCCTGGCAGGGCAGCGGGCACGGGCGCGAGCTGCTGGATCACGCCGAGGAGCTGGCCCGCGATCACGGGCTGCCCGAAGTGCGGGTAAACGCAAACGTGCTGCTGCAACAGACGATCTCGATTTACGAACATTGCGGCTACCACGTCCGCGAACAACGCCCGCACCCGGTGCTCGCCGAGCACCGCATGGCGGAGCTCGCGAAGGCTCTGTGACGGCCGGATAGGAAGGAAGGCGGGGGGCTTTGCCCCCTCGACTCTCGTCGTGCGCAGCACGCATTCGCGTGACGGCGCAGCACGCATTCGCGTGACGGCGCAGCACGCATTCGCGTGACGGCGCAGCACGCATTCGCGTGACGGCGCAGCACGCATTCGCGTG
>Ga0116228_10002022_pt1 | contig 17283 bp, 9 predicted proteins | sample S1TSphfallax_2_FD_89694 | JGI IMG/M metagenome (GOLD analysis project Ga0116228, IMG submission 89694) | Host-associated microbial communities from peat moss isolated from Minnesota, USA - S1T2_Fc - Sphagnum fallax MG | ecosystem: Host-associated > Plants > Peat moss > Unclassified | place: USA... | reverse complement strand
AGTACTCAAAGTATGTGAAATTTGTTGAAAGAAAACATGAAATCAAGGGCTGTGCATGACGAAAGTTGGTGAAAGCTATCAACCCAGAAAATGGCAAAAAACATTTGGATGAGATAGGAACTTATCTCACAATTTCGGAGGTACTATCATTGTGATTGTAATCTGAACTTCTCCCTCCTAACTGAAGCCCCTTTTGCACATTCACCGCAAAAGGAGAATAACCATGAGTGCCAATAGGTGAATTCTAGCAATCTTTCAACTTGGATGAATCCCAAGTTGAATCTCTGCAGCAGAGCACAATGCCACAAAAGGAGAAGAGCTGTGAGTGCCAATAGATGAAATCCTACAAATCTTTCAACTTTGGATAAATCTCTGCAGCAGGGCACAATGCTTATGCCTTCTACATGTAAACAAACATAAAGGGTTTCTGGCTGGAACTTCTTAGTTATAGAGTTTGACACATAATGCAGTGGAATAGGCCCAGAGTCAAAGAAGGTTGCACCTTACGCATGTAAGATTCCACATCTTGGAGGCACCTCATGGTTTGTAAGGTGCCTCAGCCATTATTATGCTTGGTGAGGCCCCTGGACAAAGGCATCTCCAGAAATTCAGGGCCCAGCCACATGGCTACCACCTCTGAGGATCCCTCAAACAGTAACTCACCCATCCATGGGCTTTTATCCCCACATGTGAGCCTTCGCCCTACACAAACAGTTCTCACATATCTCCTAGATCTCTACAAAGCCCACATCATGTTCACATTGACATTAGCAAAGTGAAACAAATAGCTTCACTATCGATTTAAGATCTTGTATTAGAGGCAGTAATCCAAGTCAGTTTATCCAACCATGAGCATGTAACAAACCTACAACTTTGAAGCATGAGCATATTCATAGTTGTACTCATGACTGGGATATTGCTCTACAACACTGCATATAACACAGATTCATATCTTTAAACACAGTAACACGGACTGCATGGACCATTATCAGCAAACATCAAACATCACAGTTGTGTTTTACATTTTAGCTTCTCTGAGGAAGACTAAGAAAGGCTGGCGATTGATATATTATGGTCATGGAAATGAATCTATACAAGTCTCCTAGATAAAGCTGTCTCTCAAAAGAAATATTGAATATCAACTATCTTTATTTGCTAAGTCCCTTGCAGGGTTCTTCCCTGTGGGACAAAAGCACAAAAGCTTGTCCTTGATACCAGACAAGCATCTATGCACCTTGACAGCTCAAATCTGAACAGACATAGAAATGTTCTAGTGGCGGCAATGCATTTGCGGTTTTAAGATCCTTCTCAACAAGCATTTCTTTAGTAGGTTGCTTACTGACATTGGATTAAAGAAGAGAACTCAAAATGAGTCAGTCCCCTTGGAAAGGCAGTGCACTTAAATAGCTCCTAGCAACTTGCAGCTAGGAGAGAATAAGTACTTTCATGTTCCCTATACCATCCTGGAGCAGACTACACTGGAACTACAGGCTTAATGAAAGAATGTAAACTCTAAACATCTACTAAGAACAGCGAGCACATTACAAGTTCCAGTGGGTCTTAACCTTGGACTGGTTGTAGCCTCTGTGGAGCAGCAAATTGCGGTCCTGTGAAGATTCATACTAAACCGTATTCCTGGGTGCAATTGGGTTCCCTATGGATGTCAGTATACCCATCACATTTTCTTGGTAGTAGAACTTGACCATGCAGACTTCCAGCTTCTTGTTGCATCCCTATGAATTGTTCTCCAAGATGTTTTTAGCCAGAAATCTGTTCCAGAAAACTAGGGTTAAAATAGCAATTTAGGTACTGTCTCTGCAGAGATGATGTCATGTCAAATCACAAACAAGCTGCAAACTGAGATTTTCTAGTGCATCCAGAGAGCCAAGCTCTCTGCTCTAACCAATAGTCAAGCTTTATAATCAAAGCAGTTGGCTCTTCAAAATAAAAGGATACCATCAAGCATGACTGACCCTCTTCTCCCTCAGGGCAATGCAACCTTCAATTCTGTATGGATCCAGGGTCAACAAGAAGTTAATGCAGGATGAACAGATGGAGTAGAGACTGTACCAGAGATCTATGCTTCAGGACGACAGAAAATGTTTCCTGTTTCCTCATCATCTGTTGACTTGCATGTTGGCCAAAATGAGTTATACCTGTCTGTGAGACAACACTGGGTTCAGTCAATTGATCCAGGTCCTTTGAACAATAAATCAAAACAGTCATGCTGATAAAATGAGGAGCATACCCTAATACATACAAAAGGAAGGAATTTCAAGTACAGAAACAAACCTCAACAGAATGGGAAACCAGAATGAAAAGCCGCTCCAGAACAGGAGTGATCAGCTAACAAAACCATTACAGGATTAATAATAAGTCTCTTTGACAGGCAACCCAACTATAATCACTATGACCCTTCTCACCTTAATAGAACAAAATGGAAATAATGACCTTCTAAACATCAGAATCTGAGGTAAAGAAAATATATAGGAACTCAATTTCTATGATAGCAGTGCAAGCCGCTTGTAAAATTACTTAACATGAGTCAGATATAAAGGATCTGCACTTATACTGGATCCACTAACTTGTATCAAAAGAGTAAAGAATAGGCACTTGAATGATCAATGTTTGTTTTACAGTTGACATACAATTTAATGACCTGATGTAATATGTATTACACCAATGCAATATTGCTAATCAAATATGCCCTCTTCTTTTGGAGCTGGCAGAAATTCATTTCCGAGCTAATGCAGAAGCTATGAAGTACATTGTACTAGCAATTCCACCTACTACAAGTGCATGTTTGAAGAAGTTCTCTAATCGTGAGTTTCTTAACTGTGGCATGGGATTGCTTCGGAGGGCATCTGCAAGTGAAGAAAAGCCACAGTGAATGCCATGGGAGGAGCCTCGCTCCATCAACGGGACTCGAGGAGCTTCCAGCAAGGATGCATGGGGGTTAAGTGCCCACTGCATGCCCCAGATGGCAAGTGGTCGCATGTATGCAAGAGACCTGAAATGGCCATCTGTTGTCCATGCTTCTGGTGTTTGGAAAGAGTATCTGTTACAATACAGAAAGTACTTCAAGCTTCACAACAAATCTCATCCCTTCCTGACAGAGATATTTCTCCCAGAAGATTCCATACAAATCTGAAGTATATGTTCCAGCACCATATATTTTCCTACCTTTTAGACTAAGATAAATGTCATTTTTTCATGTCATGAAATGGCCCCCATCTAGAGCAAGAACCTGATGAAGAGCAAAGCCAGATTAAACTGCCAAAAAGTTCCAACAGGTACTGGCATAGTAATGAAATAAGAATGAACACTACTGCAAACTACATAACAATTTTCCAAGCATTCAACAGAAATCCAAAGATTTAGATATAGAGGATGTTCTCCACAGGGGTTAAGCAAACTCCAAGTAAAATTGTAGACAGCACAAAAGGAGGTCATGGATCCCTTACCCAAGGTCAGACCAGCCTGCAAGAAACACACCCTCAGCTGCAGTGAATGCTTGTTCATTCATGCCCTCATGTATCATAGCAGCAGCAACTGCATATGTAACACCTGTCCAAATCTCCCGAGACTGCATACATGTTTCATCAACTTTTCCATTGGAGTGCATTCCATTGACAGCCCCCCATTTACCACCTTTTACTTTCATCACATTGAAGTCATAAATTTTCTGTAGTGCACTGCGAGCTTTGTAGTCATCAAAGATGGGAGGCAGCCCTGAAGCCCAAGCATACCACTGCCCAGCCATCTGGTCTGCCTGCAAAATAGCATATGTTCTGTAATCAGGAATATGTGAAGCACTGGAAATCCTGCTGCGACAGAACTAGACCTGAATTTCCATCTTTAACACAGTACATTTCTCAATCCCACACTGCTTGTCCTCAGGATGGTCCATCAGACTAATGAAACAGTTCTCACCTGAATTGAGTTGCTGTTACTGCTTGTACCACAATCATAATTGAAGTAAGAGCCATTCCATAGCTTTTTCTCATACACATCACGAGCTTGGCTGAATTTTGCTTGAAAGTACTGTGCAGTATCCTTATCTTCTACCATGTCTGCCATGGCTGCTGCTGCTTGCAGAGCAGCTAGCCATAACCCCCCACAGTATGCACTGACACCATGCACAGTCCAGGTGTCATATGTCTGGTCAGGGAACCCGTCATTCTCAATCAGACCATCCCTGTCTCTGTCAAATTGATCCATGTATGCCATAGCTGCAAAGACAGCAGGCCAGACTGCCCTTGCAAATACTCTGTCTCCTGTCGCTACCACATCCCGGTACACCTGGTTAAGGAAAAACAGTTCTGGAAATTCAGTTTCTTGATGTCTGGCAAAAATCTGCCAAGAAACCCACCTTGCAACAATTTCAAAGATATTCAGGAGGAAGTTCTAACCGAAGGGTATAACAAACCTGAATCACAAATTTTGAGTTGAGGTCCTTCCAACGGCTTGTATCATGAATATTGTAAGCATTGACCTCTACCCAGGGATCATGCTGACCAAGGTCATGTGGTACAGCACCAAAAACTTTTTTAACACCTGTCTTTCCATCAGCCATGTATCTAACTTTCTTTGGATTGTTGGAGAGAGTGGCAGCTGCAACATCTCTTTGGATGCTGAGTTCAAGCTTAGGAAAGAGAGATAGGAGAGCGAATGAGGCATAGAAGTGCACATCATATGTACACCACATGATGTACTCAATGCCTTCCAAGTAAATAAACTGACCAACATTCTCTTCTCCTTTTTGGAGAAGGGCTAATCCAGAAGGGAGCCCAGATGATCCATCTTTTGGATCATGGGGCATTGCTGCCTCCATAGCCTTCAATAGCAATCCCTCTGCTGTCTCTATTCCTGTTGGCTCTGTATTCTCTTCTGCCTCAGACCTGTTGGCTGCCTCCATGGTAGCTTCATTTTCTGCTTTTTCAGTTAAACAAGGGAGAGATTCAGAACTTGCAACTCCTTGCACATGCTCAAGCTCCAATATCCGTTTCATTTGCTCTTCTTGCAATCCCGTGAGGAAGGGGTTATAATCAACAACTACACTGTGGCCGTTTGTGACAGGGCTGTCAAATGGTGGTTCGTCACTCTCCATCTGGAGACCTCCCTGCTTTGCATCATTTGGAATCTCATCTTTATGGTCCAGGCCCAGTTTATCACGCGCGAGGATGAAAGCTGGTGTTGCAGGCACTGGCTCCATCTTGCTAATAGGATCTTGTGGAAGGACATCAGGGACTGAATCTGTAGACGAGAGATCAGAGCCTCTTTCAATTGCTGGTTGACCATCTGCAATGGAGAGAAAATTGAGATCAGAGTCATGCATCACTTGGGGACAGGTGTTCAGGCTGAGGCAAAGAGAAACTGGTTTACAGAGGGCTAGGACCAAGCTGTGCCAAACACATATTACTCTACCTGTCCAAAGTGTTCCCCCAGCAACCAGATAATACAACTCATTAAAGAGAGTGACTCGGTACCTGCAGACCCACAAACACCCAGATGGACATTAAAGATAATTTTCTTGAAAGGAAGGAAGTAATGAAAATTCTGTCTACATTGATCTTTTCTTCTGATCACTAATGAATGTTCACTCAATGCCAAAAGCCTTAAATCACCTAACCCTGATTACAGAAAATCTGTCATGAGGCCTTTCTATAAAAGTGAAGTTGACTTAAGAAAAATAGGAATGAATGTGCTGCAGAAATAACTCTCATGAGAAATCTCCATATTCATGATTAAGAGGGCCAGAACAAAGTTCAAAACTTTTCTTTGGAGTCAAGGAAAGAATATCAGATAAGGACTGATGAACTGGGCAGAAGAAAAACACAGAAGGGTAGACTTGAATGAAGAACAATAGCAGTATGAACAAAACCGGTAGTCTCTCAGTTGTTCAGGGATCATCAGCAGTAACATATATGATAGCAACTTATCCATTACAACTTATCCAGCAACTCCATCAGCTCCCTACAGTGGGTATAGGCCAGTGTGACCACCAGCCTACATCCTGAGTTTCTGTCTCAAGTCCTGAAGCAACAGGAAGTCTCCACCATGACACTGGCTAGCAAAAAACACTATAGAAGGGAAAACATAGAGAAAATCAAAAAATAGAAGACTACACACAATAGGAAGAAAAAACAGACAAAAAATAGACAAAAGGAAAAAGACAAACAAGGACCAAGTGGGCTTCACTGTGGTGCAGAAAGGAGAACAGCTAATCTGCTGTGATGTAGTATAGAAATCGAGCCACTCCAATGTACATAAGTAATATGAGAGCTGTTGAGAACAAGTTTCATCTGCACTCACCATTCAGGTAGGCTTTCATCCCTCAGAATTGGTTGCTGCCAATCTTCAATGGCAACCTCCCATTTCCGATAATCTGTATGCATTAAGCAGGAGAATTGATTTCAATCCATTTGCAGTTCGCAATAAACTCAATAAATCCTGTTCTCAAATCCAAGCTAAGATATCTAAGAGAGAAACTAGATGGTTGCAACTTGATTACTATGAGATATAACACATCTTGGTAGATTTAGACACCTTGAGTGCAGCATCATCAAATTGAATACAATGAACTAAGTGACCAATTCAAAGATGCACTACAGCAAGCCGAGGGCTTCTTTACCAAATGAATATGAACACAAGCAGAAATATTAAAAGTTGCTACTAATTTGGTTAGCTGGCTGATAACAGATTAGTAGCAGACTGAATTACTGCCTACGAAAAAGATTTCAGTCTGTTCATTTACTAACTCATGGAAACCAAAAACAGCCAGTAGCTCCTGAAATGCCTAAAATGAGCAGTGATGAGTCTTACCACGAAGCGCATCATGTGCAAGCTTTGAAGCAGCATTGCCTTTGGTACCATAGAACTGTGTATAACGCCTGCAATCAACATGAAAAATGAAATTCCCCTCCCTGATGAGACTCACAAGAATCACATAGAAGAGACTCCTGCGCAATGGCAACACAATATTGTCGAAATTCAATTAAGAGAAACTCAAAGTGAGTTTCAGCAGATTGCTTAAGGGCATTTTAGAATTCAGACACAAACACATTAGGACACAGAAGAGGGGGTGCAAAATGTTTACCCAAGAGATCAGAAAAAAGTGGAGGTGACTGTGAATGCAAATTACCAAACTTTATCATTTGTGAGTGCATATATTGAAATTTCAAGGTGAGAGTACCAACTTTTAAGGTATTAAAGTATAAGTGGCAAATTCTATCAAATGATGAGAAGTGCACCTGTAATATGCTCTTCCTTTCAAAAATCTAGCTTCTGGAGAATCCCATGCCAATGCAAAGACCACCTCTTTCTTTTCATTTGGAGGTATTAGGATCCGAGCTGCAAGAGCAGCACCAATTGATGCCCCTTGCTGTGAAGGGTGGGAGATGTCACAATTCCAATTTCCACTATCAAAGGTCCCCTTCTGCAGAAGAGAAAAGCAGGCACTGATATGACTCTCAACACACCCTTATACTAAAATGTCAAACAACTATGTAGTACAAACTTCAGCTGCATTGAGTATGAATTGGAAATTCTGCATTGAATTCACGAATTTCCAACAATTCCTACAAGATATAGGATGAGAGTGAACATGGAAGCTACCATCTTAGTACTCTAACTGCCCCTTCATAACCACAGAAGACATCCTCGATTCTCCCTATGGACCAACACCTTTTTCCTCATTCATTACCGGACAAAGAGTAAAATTAAATGAGTATGAGGAAGTTCAGGTACACAGCTCAAGGAGCAGGAGACAATAGCCAAGATAAGAGGAGAAAGGGAAACCTCTTTCATTTCCAACCACATGGATTTGGCACTATAGTCACCCTCTTTATCAATTGAGAAGCAGGGACATGTTGATAATGTTACACCCCGTGCCTCCTTGGCAGCAATTGCAAATGTGACTGGGCTACCTCCTTTTGCAGCTGTCCTGCAAATTGCCCAACCTGCTCGTTAGGAAAAATTTTAAAAAAAAAGGAAAGACAGCGATGGAGGTGTAATACTGGGGCTCCTAGAGCCATTTTAGCAAAGCACAACCAGAAGTTATTGGGCTTCTACAATTCCTCTGCTTACATCATCTGAAAACAGAGAGACTATACAGATGATACAGAAAAAAGATAGGTTCTTGAAGCTTGTTAATTTAATTTTGACTGCTGCTCTTGCAATTTGAAAAAGAAAAAGTCATCACAGCTTGTCCTGTAAAAGCAAGTCATTATGAGAGAATAAACTGATGCAAGAATTTTCCTGCATGGCTGACAGAGGTTATAAGGAAACAAATAAACTATTATATTCATCTTCTAACAGCAGAAAATAGAACTTGCAAGATATGAGGGGTTTCAGCTTCTGTGACACATGAATCAATTTGAAATTGGGGCAGAAAGCTAGGAACTTGCTTATGATGAAGGCGTACACCACGTACTCCATCCTCGTCCCTGTAATCACTCAAGTATAGTCAGAAGATTCCCCATTGATGAGATGTTTTGGAAATGGCACATGTGTGGACAGTTCCAACCTTAACCCCTAAACATCTGGGCAGACCAATTTGTCAGCTTTTCAGTTTATGTTTGGCTTTCTCTGATGTTTAGGGGTTAATCTGAGACAGCCTCTTGCATTGGTGCATCAAGAAAACATTTTGTGGTAAGAAGATATCTATGAGATTGCAGGGATATCTCCACAACAGCACTTTGAAGGTAACAAAACAACGAGTGTTGTCATAACCTTATGAGTCTCACTCACAAAGTGTCAGACCATCACATTCATAATGACTAGCAGTGATGAGCTGCCATGACTAATCACTGGCTTCATCAGCTCCCAACAGTGGGTATAGAGTGGTACATAATAATCCACCCAAACTTTTGATCTGAATTCTGAGTTTCTTTTGCATTTGCAGAAGCAACTAGACTCAGTCATGATGTTGGCTAGCACTTGAGATAGCTTGTACTAAGAAGAAAACACGTTGCAGCTTTTGGGATATGGGTATGCGACTAACACATATGGTTCATTGTAGTGCCCACCAGTTGAAGCAGAAGTTCCACCCACTGAGTTCTGTACAAACCATTGTCCACAACTCAGATTAGCATGCTCCTCTATAGCTTTGTGTGTGAGAATAGCTCATAAAGAACACCCAGTTGGCTGTGGCAACAAGAGAAATCCACAGCCTACATTAGATCAACATACTATACAGTTCTCCCAGGCCAACTTTAGGCTCTACTGAAATTTTCCATGAAGAACCTAGGACGTATACATCAAATCATGTAACTCATTGCAAGTAGAAGAATGATTACTTACTGCCCATGTGAAAAGGAGGCTCACATCTGCACTTTCCTTTCCTGTGTTGATGAGCTGCAAAAACAGAGGTCCATGCATCACAACTGACTCAAGTGAGAAACCAACAGAGGGCCTTTCATCATCAAGACAACATACATTTGCAGATCCAACCCAAGAACCTTGAATCCAGAATTCATAGAGCAATTACTCACCGTATATGAGAAAACACAAACTGGGAAGCTGCTTTCAGTGTAGTTATGAGGTATGAATGGAGATATTTGTCGGCATGAGATCTTCAGATCTGGATCTGGCTCACCTGTGTGATTGGTACAAAACAGACCACAGGGACACCCAGAAACTCAGAAGGAATATGATGACACATTACCAGACAGGATGTCGCCAACTAGCTTTGAACCAATGCCAATGCCTCGTCTGCAAGCAGTGAATTTCCATCTTGTCTCAATTGAGAGAACCTGAAAAGTCTTAGGCACTCTTAGCAAACAGGTAAGGAATGAATCATCCAGCAAAATGCTAGAAATCACATAATCAAGAAGAATTACCTTCATAAATTGTCCATGCTCTTGGAAAAAGAGCATGGTATGTAGAATGCTGACCATGCAAGTTCCAGTCCCATGATGAGATACCTTGCTCATTGTCCCCCCTACAAGAAGAACATTTTATTGAAATCATCCAAAAAGAGCTATTTGAAAGACAGTGACTAATGACATGAGCTTTGTAGAAGCAAGAGAAATTAGATCTGAACTGCTATGCCATCAAGCACTTCATTTCTATTATCTTATGCTACAAATCTCACCTTTCAAGGTCCTGAGGACGCCCAGGTGCAAGAACCGAAGAAATTTTCTTCTTAGCACCCCCATCTTTCTCACGTGTGACAAACACCTACCCAACATTCAACAGAAGTTTGAGCAACCATTTGGGCTGTTTTAGCTTTGCCATTGTTAGTAATGCTTCTTCTTCTAAGAAAATTTTGAGACCACCCAATTATGTTTCCAGCCATGTTAAAATCAGAGTCATCTTCAAACTGCTGGCAACAAAGATGGTCGCATCTTGTATGTTGTCATTTGTAAATGGGAGTACTGATTTCAGACTCTGTGACAAAGGAAAGCCTAAAATATACCGAGAATTGGTTGGCCAACACAGGGGATTCCTCACATACACCAGGGCTCAGCTGCCACCGATTGAATTCGCCTCTAAAGCCCCGGCCAATACTTCCACCTCTGCATCAAGCACAATGGAAGAAATGTGAACCTGGACCAGAAGTTTTCACAAATTATCTGCACTCAAACAGCAGTAGTACCACATCTTTGGCTCTGCTGTGATCAGACTGTTATTCAAAAGTGGCAAATCCCACGAGGAAAGCTGGAAGGGTTTTTTCAGGTGATGGAAATCCTTTAGAAAGTTATTAGAGGGACACTGACCCCATTCCACCAAGAGGTACCCCATGACAGGCTGTAGGCTTTGTTTCTCGATAAAAAGGATCAATTGGAGGACTCTGCAACAAAAGCAAGTTGAAGGTCAGTGCACAGGAGAAAACATATGAATGCAAACAAGCAAGGGTTGGTAGCCCTGATGTCGGCTCATTGCAGGTCTCTAAGGCATGCTGAATTGAGCATAAGAACCAAACAATGTTGTTTATTGAGCTGGACAACCAACATCAAAATAATTGGTGCACAATCTGCATAGATTCCTAGAGTCAGAAGTTACCCGCCCATGTGCTCGCTCTGATTGCACATAAAACCACATCCGCAATCCCAATTGTAACTGCAATAACATATCCAAGTTACAACAACAGACACATGTTTTTATGCATTTTCTCAAATTAAATTGCAACGATAAGCATCTTAAAGACATTATTGTAGTTTCTTGTTGACTTGCTGCTGATAGCATGTTCCTAGAAATGGGAAAAGTCAACTGGGAAAGATATAAGACCATTCTTATGGCCTCCATAAATGTCACTTTAAATTCTGTCAGAAAATTGACGTGGCTGTTAAGCTTGCGTCTCCATGCCTCCTTTGGGGGAGCTCCAGGGTCATGGTCCAGCTGTCCCAAAAGGTCAACAGTAATTTCAAAAGCAGAATTCTGGAACTTTCTTCAGGCTCTATGTAGCATGCATGCATCTGTTACAGCACAATGCTGTCTCCTCTATGCTTTCTATCTTCTTGGAAATGGCCTAGTTGGAACTCAAGGATAACTTGTTCCTCTTCCTATACAAAGTTTACTCATTATAGCTAACTCATTGAGTCCTTCCCACCATTGTGCTCCACTCAAATGCAGACTCTTCATAATAATTTTTAGTGACCTTTGATGTTTTTGACTTCTTGTGCCATGAAAAAACACAACAAGTGAACATGTTATCTATCTACCCAACCCACTTTCCTACAACAACAATTGGACCGACTCTTCCCTAAACCCTAGACTAGATTCAGCTGCAGCTCAAGAAAAACCCCCAGGATCCTCACAGTAATGAATCTGGGAAGCTGCATGATTTAACTGCATGTCATCAAAACATAATTATATGGCAGAATCAAATTCACAACACCTGTCTACAATATATGTGCCCATGTTTCTTTTCGAAACTGGAATTCTGAGTTTTTAATCTCTTTTTCTGTGTTGATGTTTCTTTTAGAAACTGGAAAATTCTGAGTCTCTGGCAGGTGTTGCCAGAACAATACAGCTCCCACAAAGTGATTTCAGCAAGATTGCATCAAGACCACAACCAGTCCCATAAATGCCACAGCAATTCTCTCTCCAAAGGAGAAAGAGATGGGCAATTCTTCCATCAGCAAATACTGGAGTCAGTCACAAATGTCTGTGACCCAGTCTCCTGGCCTGATTTCCTTGCTACTACTGAACAGATTCTCACTTCAACGAGGCATGCTTGATGGAAATGCCCATCTGAAGTGCTGAGTGATTTGGAACTCAAGGTTTCAAGATCCCAGGTCTGCTCTCAAGGCAAGAAGACATCAAACAAGGGTTTTGATATGAGTTTCTCACAACCCTTCTGACGAATCTGGAAGGGTCATAGTTGCTGTAGACTTTCTTCTATCCATGAAGCAATCAATAACAAGGTTTTGAAGACAAGAGTTGTGTTTGAGGGATTTCAGCAAATTTGGAACTTAAGAGTCCCATGTCAATTCAGAGATCGCATGGAGGAGGAGGAGGAGGAGATTGGGAGAAAAATCAACATACAAGAGAAAGAGTAGGCTTCTGGACGTAGTCAGCAAGCGGCCAAGATGGCCTCCGACCATGGAATGTCTTTCCTGTTCCTCCGTAGAAAGCCATGGCTCTGTAGACGCGGCGATGTTCCTTCCACAATCTGTCTTCTTAGCACATTCTACCTCGGGATATCTACTGCTTGAAGCAGTAGCCGTATTTGGTGCGAGACAACAGGGCGGGCGTTGTTCCTTCCACAATCTGCCTTCCTTCTCAGCACATTCTAGCTCCGAATACCGCTTGAAGCGGCCGTGTTCAGTGCGATGCAACAAGCGATTTCCAGACTATCGAAGACGGAGAAATTCGTAGTAGACACCTTCGCAAAACCCTGCAAAAACAGAACAGGGGTCTGTCTAATAAGTCTTAACTGCACGCAGCTGCCGTTGGAGATGACCAGCTGGTCAAGATGTAACCTGTCTTTCACTTATACTTGTCGACGCAGCAACGGACTGTAGTAGTGACCGTCAAAGCTCTGCTCTGCATTTTGTGAAGGGCTGCAAGTCCTCTTGAAGAGATGATAATTGGACCAGAGATTTTCTCTTTTCCTCGTCGCAGATACCATTAGGTAGGCGTCAGAGTTTCGGCGAGAGTTTTTGTCTGGAGGGCTCTGCCTAGATTCTGAAGATCCTATTATCACAACAGACAGCGGAGAACTATGGGATGATGCTCAAGAGCATAATGCAGAGAAGTGTACTCACGAAGGGAAAGCTCGGAGAAAGCTCCGTGACATCGCTTCCGTATCAAGTTGAAGTCATTATGAAATTGATCCTGGGAAGATCGGAGTCACGTTTCCGGCTTGTCGTCAGCTTTTCGGCACCCGCCACTGCAAACCGATCGGCACAGAGCCAATCGTCGAGCTGCTGGGAAAAAAATTAGATCCGATTTCGGGCAGCAAAACTGGAAGCAAACGAGATGAGATCCAGTGAGAAGATCTTTCGTAAAATAGCGTCTCGCAACAGTGACGAACGTCGCCTGGGACTTGCTTGATTACTACTGAAGAAGATCCCGGACCTTTCTTTGGAAGACGTGCTTGGCCAAATGCCACAAAATCAGTGGGAGAATCAACCTCCCTAAATGCCCTCAAAAGCCAACACAATGAAGACTCGCCACTAAAAGCTTTCCCATTCAAACTTTCCCGAATTTTCGCACGCAAGCTACAGGACAATCCTTCACCGCACGCCACGAACGAGCTCCCAAGATCACAGAGCTCAAGAACCGCCGTACGTGTCCGTTCGCTCCCGCAAAACGCCCGACGAAAAACCTAAGTAAACGCCTCTATTCAAGATCCAGGAATCACCTCTCATCTAACCAAAAACACACGCACACAAGAGTGTACATCATTAAAAGCAAGCAAAACTACTAGCTCACAAGAACCGGAGTGTACAAACAAGACAAACACACAGACAGCATCATAAGACGCAATCCTTCACCAAAATGAACAAAAAAGATATCGGAAGAAAGATCTCGACAAAGCCTACGCATCCCGTACCTTAGCAAACGGCGAGCGATGACGAAAACTCCATCGTTGCACTCCGAGAGCGCTGCCTCGCTCGTCCACGAAACACTTGCCCAAAAGGCAAAGGGAAGAACGCTCCACGCACAGGGGGAAGAAGAAGACGACTCCTCTCGGGAATTACTTTTTAACCAGTGGTAAAAACACTTGCAGGGTAGAATGTTTAGGAGGAAAGTCTTACCGGGGACCTGGATTCTTTATCATTACTTTGGGACCTGGATATTTTCCGGTCCTTGTTGGTTTCCCCACCCGCTGGATATTCGGAGAATATCGCCGACGGAACTGGTTTCGACCGCCGGTTTGAACAGCCTATCGACGGTTTTACACCCTTTGGACCGATGGTTGCTAGTTGCCACGCAATAAAAGAATCCGAAACCGCTGGGTGTCCCCCTCCCTTCACGGAAATTTCTGCCTACGTGGCGCGCCTCAAGCGCGTGTGCTCAGGAACCGAACGCCCACGTGGAGGTATCACAGTGGAGAGAAGTTTCCTGGACATTAGGAAAGAATATTCCCACTTCTCACATTTGTTGCAATGTGAATAGGGGCTTTTGGTTTTCCTGATTTGAATGTTTTTTTTCCCTCTTGTTTTTTTTTGCAAAACTATTTTAAAACGGAAAAAAGAAATTTATTCCAAGCCATTTTAAACTTATATTTCTAAAAAAGAAATGAAAATCAGTTTTTTTTCTATTATTAATTTTTCATTTTTCATTTTTAAAACATTTGGTTTGCAAAATGATTCAATTGCCCTAAAAGTTGAGGCAGTGATTTTTTTTTTTGGTGCTGAATTTTAACCATTTCAAGAAAAAAAATAGTTTGAAAAAAAAATTGTCACAAATTCCCTGTTTTAAAATGGCCAGAATTGGCTACAATAGAAAGAGGATGCTTTAGATTTTCTATTTTCATATTTTTAATATTGCCAAATTTGGCTAAATATACTTATGGATGATCCCCATTTTGAGCAACATCAAAAAATTGAAAAAAAACAAAACAAAAAAAACAGCCTAAAACAGAGCAAAAATAGTTGTCAATTCGTCTGCAGCCCTTCAACCGAAAACTTTTGTGGAGTCTCAACGCCCACAATTGATTTTTGTTGTCCCATGATCATGTCAATGTTTACCTTTTGGAGAGCGTATTTGCATCAAAGAAAAAGCTTCGAATCACCACGAGGAATGCCCAACATTTCACCTTTGCATATTACTTGACAAATTGCAAAATCCTCCCCCCAAGTCCCCCAAACAAAGCCAAAAGAAATAACGCGCTCGGGCTTTTAGGTTTTGCAATAATTGTATTGGCCTCGCCTACCAAGGGAAGGATATTGTCTTTAGATTGATTATAGAGTATAGTAGCTTAAGGGGATTTTGGCTACCCCTAGGTAATAATAATAATAGATCTATTTTTTTATGAGGATTTTTGAAAGATGATATTTTTGGCTTGTGTTGAAACTTGAGATTAGTTATTATAGAGTTATAACATTTTGAAGGATTTTGGTTTCTTTTAGAGGATTTTTTTGAAGATTTTTTTTTTTTTTTGCATGGTGAAATATTTGAATTTCCATAATTCTTCTTTTGCCTTAAGATACTTTGTAATGTAAATGGCAAGACCACACCCTATGACACACTCCTTGTCGACATAGGTAATAGGAAAGTGGCAGGCCATAAGGGGCCAGGCGGATCCAAACCATTTTTATTTTTTTTCATAAATTGTTGTGCACACCAAAAATGAAGAAATGGCTCTTATATTGCAGCCAAAGAGAAAGCCTTGCGGACGCGGACACGGGTGTGTGACTAATAAAAAGTCACTTAGGCAGTGGTTTGGTGTGAGTGTGTGGACTTTCATAGTGACCGGGGGGAAGCCGTAGAAGCCTTATAATAATATATAATATCACGGACTTTTCACACTTGATAGACGAACATGCAAAAGTAATAGAGAAGTCAAGGCGTCAAAGGGAGAAAAAGGGCATTACCCATTTGACTCGTGAAAGGTCGAACGAAAACCGGAATCCCAATAAAGCAAAATCATTACACAGCTCACTTCAATGCGCGAGAATTCGGAGTGTAATAATAATATTCAACCCATTATTCTACAAAATTCCTCATCCCCACCCCTCCCCCTCCCCTCCTCCCCCCCCTCCCCCAAAAAAAAATGGTCTAGGGTTTCGGTTTTGAATCAAATTTTAAAACTTGGGAAACTTTTTTGACTTTTTTATTATTTTTTGGCCCAGTGAAGCGCCCCACTAGAAAATTTCTAGTGTATCTGGAGGGCACACGGAAGCATGTTAGCCGGAGGGAATTCTTCCACAAAGGGTGTGGTGGAGGTGTTCTTTTCCGGCCATGATTGATTGCCGTCAGATACCCATGATGTTATCACAAGGAGAATAAAGAAAATTGAAAAATTAATATTGTTCTCTCAGTGCTTTTACATCGGGTAATTCTAAAGGAGTGGGCGGTTCCGAAAGTAAAGCACTAGGCACCCCCCCAGACTCCACCTTGGACAGGTGCTTACTTCCGGAAAAAGGTTGTACGCTTTACCCTACGCTTAAAAAGTCAGATTCTGTAATTCAGATTATTATGTAGGTAGTATAGGCGAGTAGGTTACGAACAAACATGGTAGCTACTAGGTGGATACATGCATGTGAACCAGCCTTTTTTTTTTTTTTTTAAGAATTTTTTTTGTGTGTACCCACCCGGTGTGGTGATCGTCCGTCCATACAAGATGTCAAATACCATGGTATAATAAATCCCAATTTTCATTTAAATTATTTTCTAAATATTACAAACATCCCATGGTTAGAATAAATCAGGGTCGCTGAGTCAGTGAGTTTCAAATCTCAGATTTATTTAATTATTTATTTATTAATTCTTTTGCTTTAATCTAACTTTTTTGGAGCTTAATATGGCCACTAAGTGGCCTCACTCAACATGGTGAACGTAACAACTATGAACAACTAGGCCTTTGTTCCTTTGGAGATGACTGGAACTGCTGGTTCTTTGATTCTGAATTCTTTAAAAAACTGGAACTAATCGTTATGAACAGAATCAAATACCCACCGTCACACTGGTATTAGCAATGTTGGATGATTATTATTTATAATCATCCTTTTTCTTCTTTTCGTTTTAAGAGAACCCTTTGGATTCAATCCATCATAGAATCATTCTGGATCAGGTTTGAATGTGTTTTGGATGAGGAGATGGTCTGGAGTAGTAGTGTGTTGTTTTTTCAATTTTTGAAAGTTGCTAGATTGGCTCCAATCGCTT
>Ga0116228_10002021_pt1 | contig 17284 bp, 9 predicted proteins | sample S1TSphfallax_2_FD_89694 | JGI IMG/M metagenome (GOLD analysis project Ga0116228, IMG submission 89694) | Host-associated microbial communities from peat moss isolated from Minnesota, USA - S1T2_Fc - Sphagnum fallax MG | ecosystem: Host-associated > Plants > Peat moss > Unclassified | place: USA... | reverse complement strand
TCTTCCTAGTCTAATCCTAGAGCTTTCAGCACGCCCTTCTCACCCCCCCTTTAGTGCTGGAAGCTGGGAGCAGCACCAAGTTCCAACTACTTCCGCTCTTTAACATAGTTGGACCTTTTTTGGGTCTAACCAAGAACTTGGGGGCGCGTCAACTAAAATGTTGTCATTTCAACATTAACTCACAAATTGACACATGTATGTTGTAGGGTTGATTCAACATTGTTGACACGTTCCCAAGTTCTTTAATGGACTCAAATGTGAATCTATATTGAAAACAACAAAAGAGTAAGGAATCAGGGCACACTCCTTGGCTCATAGCACTTTGGGGGTAGAGGGGCGTGTTGGAGCTCTGGGATGGGATTAAGAAGAATGACAAGCATCAACTATTCACACGAACTTGCACAAAACCAAACATAAGGTGGTTAGTGCATAGTTGGAGCACTTTTGGTGCTAGGACGAGCCATGGGCAGACTTGGACTCACAAGATTCACCATGGCCCAAACTTGGGGGAATCCACCACCTTCCCCGTTATAGTATACTTTGTGCCTCTCCACAAGGCCCACATCCAAATGGCATTTTGTCCCAGGACTCCCAAATGGGAGTCTTGAACTTGCCAAAGTTGGGACTCCCGCAACTTTGGGGCCCCATAACTTTGTGTGTAGACCTCTTATTGAGATGAAGTCTAAAGAAATGTTATAGCCCTTGTCGAGATCTTTCCAATGATATGTTGCATGCCACCTTCACGCAAAGAAATCAGGTTGATTCCGTACTTTTAATGGTCGGAAGTCAAATTGTCAATTTGACTCCTGGCCCTTCTTTTGACCATAACTTGTGTTTTCGATGTCCAAATGGGTCATGCGAGCCCATTTTAGACATCTACATTTCAATATCTTTCCAATGATATAAGAACTCTTCATTCCATTAGATTTTGACCCCTGCAATTATTCTTTAAACATTTGGGAGTCCATTGGGAGTCCAACTCCCAAGGTGGAAGCTCCCTTGGGAATGTGAGGGTTCATTCCCTCACACTTTCTTTCACTCTCAGGCTTCCTCTCTTGGCCCGTAACCTTGCAAGCCCTTGCCTTGGTCGTGAGCCTAAGGCTACGGTTGCGACAATTGTTGACTATTTTGGAAATTAGTTAACAAAATCATTTTTGAGTTGCAAAAAACATTTTGCAGTTAAAAATGATGTTTTCAACTATAAATGACAATTGAAAAGTAGTTGAAAACATAGTTGAAAAATGGGGTTTTTCTCCTAGCACAAATGTAATTCCCAAAGCGGGAGTGCATTTGGGAGTCATTGGGTTTAATCTCTTACACTCTCCCCCACTTGTGCGAATGTGTTTCACATTCGAACACACTTTCTTGTCTTCATGTACCCTTGCATTTCACATTTAGTTGCGAACTCAATGTTAGGGTTATGACAACAAATATCACCCAAGAAGATTTCTTAGACCTTGCATATGGACAATTGGTTGAGAGAATATGAAGAATTATTGTTGGATAATGCCTTGCTCAAAGTATAAAACCAAGCATTAATAGACATGAATCCAAAGTGGAAGGAATGGTGGCAAATTATGTAAGAAATCTTAAAGGATCAAATTCAAGATAACTTGGAAATTGCTCATGTTAATGAAGAAGTGTACCTTTCTAAATTGGTTGACTATAGAGTATAATTTCCAAAATATAGGTATGATTAGTTAAGTTCAAAAGTAATTGAGACTAAGGGAGGTGTTGGAATATCCCAAATAATTATTTATGTGGAACCTACACCAACATTTGTTGGTATTTAAAATGAACCAGTTGTTATTATTACTGAGGTTCTAGCACAAATGTGAAGAGAATATGATTTTACTATTGTATTTTGTACTTTGCTTGTGTTGCCAATAATATTTGTTGATGCACCCGCCATAATTACAAGCATTTAAGTAGGAGATTTGAAAACACTTGTTACTTCTAGGATTGTACCATTGGTAATACCTCAAATTAGAATAGGTGCAAGAATTACTATGATAGAAACTACTCTAAACATGCATCAAAAGATTTTACAACCTTAGTAAGAGTTATGGTGGGCACAATTGTTAAAAAATCAAACTAGAACTTGATCCCTTGATCATTTAATCTATTGTTGGATTAGTTGTAGGACCTATTGATGAATTGGTTATAAGAGTCAAACAAGTAGATCGATGTCTAATTTTGAGGATGAAATTCGGTTTTTAAAGGGGGGTAATGTTAACCCAAATTTTCATTTGTTATAAATAGTAACTAGTTGTTACCAATAGGTAATTTGTGAAGCATTATCAATTTGAGAAACTGTTAAGTTATATTAAGCAATAAAAATTGATCTATTAAGTCAATTGATATTGGGTTTGTTACAGTAGTGGGTCTATTAAGGTAATGGGTTTGTTGATAGAATAGGTCTATTGATCAACTTGTGGCGAATAGCCATTCTAGTTTAATTTTGAATTACTTTACTTTTGTACTAGCTAGTGATTGTTTAAATTAAAATAACATTGTTTTGGTATAAATAGGAGGATTTGGGAATGATTAGAGAGTTTTTTTTTCTAATCTAATTTTTGGAACCATTTCGGATTTGGTTTATAACTTGTGCATTAGTAAATATGAACATCTTTATGTTTTTGGTTTCTTTTTCTTGTCTTTAGTTATAAATTAAAACATAACTATTGATGTTTATATGCAAAATAGAAAATAATTTTGTGTAATTTGAAAGAATAAAAAACACCCTCAATAGTTTTATTAAAGCTTTCATATGAAAAAATCATCCAAGTAAAAAAATGGTTGCCATAAAAAAGAACCTATAAGACCTAACACCTAACACCTTAGACAAATATATTTGATTATTAACCACCACATCATGCACTTTTATTTTAAAACTATGGGATACAAATGATAGTTAAAATGTTTGTCATAATCAACTATAATTATTAAAAAATTGGTAAAATACTGGGCATTTGTTTTGCAAAAGTGTTGAACTCAATGTCACATTTAATTTGTTGCTCTTGTTTAGTGTTTGCTCATGGAAATACTAGCACATGATTAACAATTAGTCATAAAAATCTAGTATGATGTTTTTAATGTATGTGGAGGACATGTTACCTTACATAATTCCCTTTTGCAATTTGGAGGCATTTTGAAAATTAAATGCCCATTTTGGCAAACCTTCCATTTTTCAAAACATTTTTTTTTTTTTTTTTCCATATGAACTTAATAAGCTTCATGAGAAAAAAAAGAAAAAGATAATGGAAGATTTTTATGTAGGGTAAAGTTTTCAACCACGGGTTTTACCATAATTGGGTTTACATAGCTTCATTTCACACATGCCTTTATTTTGGTAAAACATGTAGTCACGGGTATTATCTTACACATCAAGTACATCAAGAGAATCTTTTTTTACTAGTTTTTGAATTTCTAGGAAAAAGAATGAACTAGCACCCATTAGTACACCATTCATTGGATATTGAATAAACTTCAATTAAATTAATATCTAGTTCCAATTTGATAACTCTTTCAAATAAGAAGTAGGTTTTATATATAGGTGGATAAGTAATAAAATAAGTGATTATAAGTGAAATAAATGGTTTGTACCATTGTTGTTATATGTTAGGATTTCAAAAAAGCTTTTGGTCCTAGTTTTAATTTTTTTTAAATTGAAAAAACCTCTTGTGTTTTTTGAGGGGTGAACTTTTTCATTTAATGACATGCCACTAGGCTTGTCAAATGGTATTAAAGGTAATTACCTTGCTGATTTTTGGAGGAAGTGGAATGCAATAAGAGGTGTGTTCCTTAATTTCATGCACTTGGGGGGTTAGAAAGGTGTGTAAGAACTCCAAGATTGGACTAAGATGATGTGACAATCATGCGCACCTCACAATTAAGTCATTTGCACAAGACAAACAATGGAAATGGTTAATGCAAATGGAATTAATTTTGAGTTGTGGACTTGTTTTAGACTTAGTACATTCACATGGCTTAGATTTGGGAGCATGCCACCACCTTTCTCTTTATATTGTACTTTGGACCTCTTTGTGGGGACTAAATTGAGATGAATATTTTTCTTTGGACTACCAAATAGGAGTTTCAAAATTCCCAAGTTATGAATGTTTTGATTTTATGGGCTCATAGTTTCTTTGTATGAGCTTTAATTTAGGACCTTCCAATTACAAAATTGTAGCCCTTAATAATAAATTTTTAATGTCACATTGAATGCTTCTATCAAAGGTCATTTGATCCATATTTTTTAGGTTTTAATGATTTTTTTTTGCCCATAACATTTAGCTAACAAATTCAAATGAAGAATGTGATTTTACTTTCAATATTTAGGCCTTAAGAATTTTCCAATGGTATAAATAACCTTGATTTGGACAATATTTAGCCTCACATTTTTGTCCAAAAATTTGAAGACACTCCAAGATTCCCAAGTCCCAAAGTGAGAATTCATTTTCTAGAGTCTTGGGAATGCTTCCTTTTCATTCCCTAATGTGTTTAAACCCCACTTTTTTTTGGCCCTTAATTTGTTCTTGGCTTGTGTCCAATTTGCCTTGTTCAAACTTTAGTTATGAGCCCAATGTTAAGTCATGACATTTAGATAATAGGTTCCAATGTTTTGCCAAAATATAGGAGGAATTTAACTAAGTCCTCTTGTGGATGATAGGCAACCCACCTACGTCAATTTTTTTAAAGAAAAAACATTTCTTTGATTCTAGTTCAAAGATTAAATTATTTTTGATATATCCTTTGGTCCAATTTCGGAGCTAGTTCTTGACATTTCTAAAATCTTCAAAAAGAAGAATCTTAAATGTGTTTGCTTCCAAAGTAGACATGGTTCTCCCTACCTACAATTAGCCCATACTAGCATTAAAAAATTAATAAAAAATGACCACTTGTACCAAGTACATGCCTAAATTAGAACAGGAAAAAAGAAAAAAGAAAAAGAAAAACTTGAAACATGTTCCAAAAAACAACAATGGTGTACCTAACCCCAAACCACCACCAATTTAATTTAATATTCAAAAACATTCTATGCTTGAAACTTTTTCACAAACAAAAAACACTTTAAGCCCCACCTAAAAGATGAGAAAAAAATCATTATAATTTTATTCTTAAAAAAATGAAATTTAGGACCCAGAACTTCTATACCATAGGTTGAGCTTGGGTCCAATCTTAGCTGGAGGCAAATTCTCGAGTTTAGGCTTGCTGCTGATTCGGCAGCCATGTCTGATTCTTTTTTTTTTCCCCCCAAAATTTAGAACTAGCAGCCGAAGGACCCAGAGCTAGCCTAAGAACCAAATCTAGAACCATCCCAAAACCTGAAACTGCACAACATTGGTTTTTAGGTTTTACCAATGTAGGCCAATTATTGTTTTATTTATTAATAACTGCTAAGTAGGTTTATTTTTTGAATTTTTTTGGGACCACAAAAGTTATCAATATCAATATCATTTTTTGAGTGTCAGGTAGGTTATTAAAAACTTGGGTAATAACTGTTGGTTATGCATAAGAGGAGGTTTTCAAATAACTGGCTGAGAATTAGCAGTTAACCTGCTGGTTATACATCAATCATAGGATTTTTAACGATAAAATAAAATTAGAATTATTATTTCTGATAAATTTCTTATTGGTACTAGTGTTTAGGATTGATAGCATACATGTAGGATAATTGGGTAATCCATGTAGGTTATTATATTTTGAAAATTCAATATCAGGTGGTTATCAATTGAATATATTTATAAAAAAATTAATAACTGACTGGTAGGTTACTAATAACCAACTTATAACTGGGTCAAAATGCACTAACTAGCCAACGGTGGTTTTTATAGGTACAGGATGCTTTCACTACCTACATACTTGAGGGTTATTACTAGGTAGGTTAGAAAAAGCAACAGATCTAACCACCATGGTTGGCTCAGCAACTGAAACCCAACAGAAAACAGTTTCCTGTCCATATAGCACCCATCCATCATGCATTGATGATTGGAGGGTGCTAGTTGACTCTTGGCCCTCATATAACATAGAAGTCACGTGGAGGAGAGGCCAGCCCTGAAGTTCAAAATCAAATGTCTCATCACTGGTACAAAAGTGTGTCAATGGCTGGTCATCGTGCTCAGCTCAAAATCAGGCAGGGTTTCCACGACCCAAGGAACGTCTACCGGAGTAAAAGCTGGCTACACTGGATGGTTCAGAATCAGGGTTAACCATAAGTTAACCCCCCTTCCCTTGCTCCTTTCGATCTCAAGGATAAGCAATGGTTCCCCATCAATCAGGCAAGTGTTTAAAAAAAGTGTTGCCCAGCGAAAAGGATTATTTCCTCACCAAAATTGCATGTTTTTGGGTACCTCTTCTGCCTGACAACTCCCATTATGAACGTTCAAATTCAGGAAAGACTGAAATTCTTGGCATTTATTATGACAGTGATTCACGCTGTGTCAGTTTTGTTACTCAACAGCTCTACTCCAACAATTTGCATGTGGTCCCCAGAGGCCAAAGCGAACCAGCACCCACCTGTGGACCATCCTCTGGATCCCAGTTATGACTCAGTTATGGACAACCCGCAACTTGAGTTAATATCTGGTTTCACCATGGTGACCCATTATGGAACAAGTAGGTCTTAATTCTAGGTAGGTAGGGAAATAGGTGACTACTAACTAAGTTGGTTTTTTATAGTTTGTACATTGGTAAGGGAGGTTTTTATTACCTACCTATTAGGAGTCCCCAAGTTGATTGTTAGTAGGTAGGTAGTAAAAAAAAGCAACTGATCTGACCACCGTTGTTAGCTAGGGAATTGGAACGCAACAGAAAACTATTTCTCAATCAAATAACATCTATCCTTCATGGTGCACTGGTGGGTGCTGGTTCACTGTGGCCATCGCCAGAGAGGGAATGCACCTTCCATCTGTTCTGGTGTTTAGATAAGTGGTTGATAGGTAGTTGATGCTGACAATGTCCCAAAAAATGCTGTAAAAGAAAAGGCAGATTAAAAACTTCTTTTGGCAATAAGTAGCACAACATTGATGATTGGATTAATTCTTTGTTCATTTCGTTTAATGAAAGATGGATTGATTCTCTTACTACTCAGCGCAATTCATCATGCTCTATTAAAATTTTTGTACATTTTGGGAATGAATCTCTTACTACTCAGTGCAATTTATGGGAGACAGTAAATTTATGGGACAATGCTCATTAGGGTGTATTAGTGTCTTCCACAATTTAGCATGATTGATTAATTCTTGGTACATTTTTGGCAACTGAAGATGGATTGATTGTCTTACTACTCAGTGTAATTTTTCATGACCGACAAACAGCTAAGAAGACATCTCATGCGGGTGGTACAATAAGTCCTACTATAAATACCTATGAGGTCATTTTGGATGCTTCTCCTGACTGTTGAAAGTTGAAACTTACTTACTTACAATTTAGCGTCAGTGTTGTGTGTGTAAATGGTTTGGAACTTACACTCTGTGTAAATATAAATCCTACAATGAAACTTATTTACACTCTGTGCAAGTGTAAGTGTAAAAATAAATATATTTATATTGTTTTATGTGTCCAATAAAACAAGGTAAATGTATAAATACATATATTCATATGATCTTACATGGCTATGTAAAACAACGTGAATGTATAACAATGTAAAAAATGTGATTTTTACTTTAGGAGGGTAGATTTCATAATGTTTTTGAAAATAAGCCAGCTAAATGCCCATTGCAAAAAAGAAAAAACCATCAAAATATACACCCACAACTAATTCATTAGACTTTTGCAAGAAGGTCTGGTCATTGAAGATATAAAATAAAATTATATATAAAGTAACGAAAACAACATTACAACCTTGAGTTTGATCATAAATAGGGTGAGACTCAAAAAAAAAAAAAAACATTAGCATTCAAGGGTGGGGGGACCACAGTTTTTGTGGCAAACTGAGTTTCACCCTGTCTTTCCTTTTTGTTTTGCGCCTCCACTGGTGCTGCATATATTTTCACTGCTCCTACTTGTAAAGCGACTATAATTAGTCTTGAACCTTGTGCATTAAATGCTGATTTTCAGCATTTCATTCCCAGATTTAATAAAATTTCCTTACTTTATGAATACACCTGAAAGAAGGGTTTGGGGTGAAAGGAGGCCCAAAGACAGGGTGACTTTACAAATAATTTTAGTGTTTACACTTACACGTCTCAAAACATTTACACAGGGCTGTGTAATTGTATTTGACAAATATTTACACTGGCCTTGTTTAAGTGTAAAAATAAATAAATACAATGCGATAGGACAAGTGTAAGTGTAAAAAATTGGGACATGTAAATGTAAATGACGTACACTTACACTGGATTTATATGCCATATATACGACTATTAACACTTACACTCACAACACTGGTTGAAGCCATGTTACCATTTTGGTAGGACTGTTTGGACAGGTTTGGTTTATTCTAAACCAAATTTTTGCACCTGAAGACAATGTCTAATGCTGTTGGTAGAACCAGTCCTACTATGAATTTCATCCCATATGAGGTCATTGTTAGACACTTCTCATAACTATCCAAACCATGGGAAGATTTGGTAGGACAGTTTGGACAGTTTGGTTTTTTTCCAGTGCTGGTCTGGTACATAGGCCTACACCCGTTATCAACACTCAATCAACATTGGTAGCAAGGACCCTACCAGTCTGGTATGAGCTGAGGCAATACCAGTCTTATACCTATACCAACCTGGTAGCAAGCAGCAAACTGAGGTAATACCAGCCTTGTACTAGTTTTGTACCAGCCTCAATATCAGTTTTGTATTAGTCTCAATACCAGGTTTGTACCTGATTCATACCAGTCATAAATCAGTCTTGGCTATACGAGGACCAAACTGATATGAAAGTTTAGAAAAGTATGTACCAGCCTGGTGTGACTGAAATTCAAAAATCCAATACCAGGACCAGGCTGGAATGTTCAAAAGTCCATACCAGACCAACACTGGTTTTTCCTACAACAAAATTTTGGGGTGATTGGATTTTGGACCAGGCTTCCTGTAATAGTCATTGTGGCTTCTGGGCCTGCCCTACACTGTAGATGTTTGCAGGACATAACAACCTGTAACCAAAAAAGGAAGGGCTGCAAACTTCAATGCTGACCCCTCATATATCTTCAGTAAATCACAAGAACGTCACATGCAAACAAATTACACTTCAGTTTTACATGCTGTTGAATGGTCTCTTATAGATATATAAAGATTTGAATTTGAACTCTTTCATGGTTACTGAAAAGTGATGAACAGCAGCACATGGCACTCCTGTTCTTCCAACACATTCTGAGTTTTGCTGAGTTGGGATGCAGAACCCAGAATCCCTTGTTAATTTCAAGTAAACATGGTCACTTCCATACCATAGAAGCCAAGCTTGTGAGGATTATATTACAGACTACCATAACAGGAGTTCCCTGCAATCCTGATCCATCCAAATTTGTACCCCAGCTATGGTTATGAGTGTGCAATGGAATGTAAAGATATCTGGGAGGTATTGAGCACAAATTCTAATAAAATCAACAAAACCAGGCCAAAGGAATGGTTCAGTGCAAGTTAATCAATTTCATTCTCTCTCTCTCTCTCTCTCTCTCTCTCCTTCTCCTAATACCATGTTCTGAAGCTAAAATGCTCAATTTAGCAAAACAATGCAAAATGTGACATCTTTACAGTTCATGTTTGAAATTCTTGGCGCTTGATATATCCCCAAGCATGATGAGCCATGCTTTTCTTGGAATCTAGCTCTTCTTTGAATGGTGCAAATGGAGAGTTAGAGCAACTCCATCAGAGGTCAGTATGTGACCTGCAAATTAAAATTGCATGAGGAAAGGTCAAAACATTCCAGTTTGGCTCAGCGAAATGGTTTTGGTCCTGCATATTTGCGAAGTTAATTTGCGGAGGCTTGTAAAGGGCACAGCAAGGCCAAAAACCTCCTGTTGATTGGCTAGATAGTTTGATTGTCTAGGTGGGTTGCTATAAGTAGTCTCCCACCTATTTGCAGTCCTAGTTTTAATTTTATGGGCAGGGTTCGAAAAAAGTAAAGACCTAGGCACTGCTGCAGATGCTCTTGTTCAATTTTCCCTTCAAGTGATCACCTGTTCAGTCATGAAATAGCAGTCCACTAAACAAAAGCTTGTTCACAACTAATTGAACTTCAAATATGTATGTACCAATTCCCTACTTCAAAAAGTTATTATCTGGATTTATCCAGAGTATGGCTTCAAGCAGTCCATATATATATATATATATATATATATATATGATTCAAGAAATTATTTATTTCCATACCATTTTTTTAAAATGAATAGTTAAACCAAATTTGAGATTCCCATAAATTGTGATGAACTATTGGAAACCATATGGGAACATATGAGGGAAATAAAAAGGTGGAGAAGAATATTATTAAATTGATAAACCCATACTATTATCAAATTTCAGCCTATCTACTTTTTTACTTGTGAATATCATGAATGTAAAATTTCCATGTTAATTTGTTTTTTTAAAGTCATAAGCAAATAAGACTTGGGCCAATTGTTGGTCCCAATCCAAAATAAGCATTTGTAGTGGTAAACATACTTTGATTATGTTCTAATGGTCTTGATGAGACACACTCTCGTTATATCACACTTTGGTAAAGCTTGAGATGTATGTCAATAATCAATCTCATAGTCAATGCATATCTTTTCAAACTTAACTGCCTATTCACATCATCGTCTATCTAACTGAATTGAAACATTTCAAATTTCTAAGTAATTTCAATAAATTCCAAGAATTACCAAGAAGTAATTTCAATTCTTCAAGAATGCACCATTTCTTGAGACTTATTTTGCACATACAACAGCATTTTGCGTAATATGTAAGGAATCTCATAGTAATGTTCTCCTTTTGAAACAATGTCATTCCAACCCTTTGTACATCATACATGATTGTTTTTTGTTTTTGGGGTTGAATTTTTTTTACTCAAATGATTTTGTCATCTCTACTTAAAGTTGGATTATTAAGTAGTGATTGAAATCCTTAGTTCATTTTTTTGGACCATGGAGGAACTAGGTCTATGGAGAGGTGATTAATATTCTAAAAAAATTGCAATGAGAAAGTGTAATAAATGAAGTTATGTACCAGATTCCCCTTCGGACACAACCTAGCTAAGGACAGTTGCTTGAATTCCTTGGAAGACTCAGAAGTTAGGACTAGCACTGTTTGATTTTAGTACTTGACAAAAGACTTGCATTTTCATGACCAAAACACAGCCAACCCTTGTAGACCACATTTATTACTTGATAATGAATGAGGGCATACAGAAAAAGGTCAGAATTAAGGTTTTCTGAAAATTCTACAAAAGATTTATCATTGAGGGGAAATTTGTACTTCTAGATCAAAAGCTCGTGGTTTCATTAATCTCACAGTAGGTTTGCTCACAATTTGGACGAAAAAGTTGCATATGACTCTTGGAGACAAGTCCCAAGTACAGTTTTCTGTTTAAATGTGAGGAATTTCCATGGCTGTGGACAGGTTGTGGAAGAGAGCTCTTCTCAGCTACAAAAGGCCTTTGCCAATGTCCTCTTCTTAATACCAATGTAGAACTTCTTCCATACTCATTAGCTTGCAGCATCCCATGTGGGACAAGAGCATGATGCATCCCTTCTTCTCATGATGTCAGTGAGATAGTTCTTATACTATACACAATTATCATACGACTTATTGTATGTGGGCATAGTACACTTTCCATCATTTGCAAAGGATACAGATTTAGGAAGGGCATTATTTCTAAAGTCCTTTGTGCCATGAGCAATCTTGTACTATGACAATACTTTTCAGAGTTACTCCTGTGGTGCAACTCACCAGGTCCCAAGAAACAACACATGAGACATGTGGATGCAGGTAAAGAGCTTGAATTAGCAAAGGCTTTTCTTTGTACAATCTACCTTCATATATCTAGCAGCCTTAGAAGGCAAATTTTGGTTATATTGAAATGCAAAGCCATAAAAAACTTAGAAATGTCCATCCATGTGATGATATCTACACAATCGAAGTCCCTGTCGTCACAATTGACCTTCCATATACTGAATCCTGATGAGTATCTACACAATTAAAGCCCATGTCATCACAAATGACTAATTCAAAGGCACTTGTGGTACAAACATGAGATTTGGGGATGACATTGTAAATTGTCAATCTAACTCTCTTAAGATCTTCACAATATGTTGGACATTGTAAGGACATCATGTCAAATGGATTTGCAGAAAACAGGAGATCAAGTGCAGACTCATGAGCTGTGCTGCATTCATCTGTGTGGCTGGACAGATATGGGGTCGGATGATGGACGGCCTTGTTTGTTACCCGTGAACTTTCTTCAAAAAGAGAAATTATAAATAAAAAATTTGATAATGGATTGAGTTTGGAGGGTTTCAATTGCAAGAAGTGAGAAATAAAATTAGTAAACATTACCAGGTTTCTATATTTGTGTAGCTATAAGTATAGAAGGTTGATAAAAATTTGTAATTCATATGTGGTTTGAATATAACCAGATTTGGCTAAATCTTCTTAGAGATGATGGCCGAATTTTCTACATCTTCCTATTGATGATTGCTACTCAGGCTACAGAAAAAAAATGCCCCAAAAAAAAACACTGATGGGCAGAGGTCAGATTGCTAACCCTCTTATTATTCTGCCAGAGGGACATCATCATATAGTTTCAAACAAAACACAGTAGTGAAGGGGATGTCTACTATATCACCTGTGACACAATCATTGACTCTCCTTTGATAGAAAGAGCTCTACATGATGAAAACTGAATGCACTACTAGTCACGAAGCCCCCAAGAACTAAAAGCCATCTGAAAAGCCTCTCTTTCCAGTGCAATTTTGAGACACTTGATGTCTTATAGTTTTACTTTTAGTTGATTTGTGGTAAAAGTATATTCTGCCTAGAAACAATAATGGAGCCAAAGAGGACCCAAGAAGCTTTTCAGTGTACCTACTGCTAAACCCCTTTTGAGGCTTCACCAGTTGGGTGACACCTAGTAAAAAGTTGATAATGAAATATGACTAAACCAGCCAGTGCACGGCATGAGAAACTTTTGACTAGATAACAGGATGGCGTAGCAAGGTTCCCTGTTCTCAGAGAGAATCCTTTCCTTCCAATAAAATTGCTTCGATGTACTTGTTATGATTGGGATAAAGGGTAAATGCTTGTGCATAAATGGTAAGAAAAAGGGCCATGAGTGAACCAGGGCCAGGGCAAATTGACCTCCACATTGGGATCATGGTAAAAACCTCAAAACCCATTTAGATTTCTTATAAATATTCTAAACATTTATAAATATCATCTCCATAGTTTAACCAGGGTCCCTGAGTTCAAATCTATATTTTTTGGGGCCTAATATGCCCATTTAAATATATAGTTTTTGGCCTTGGGTTGCTTTTAAACATGACAAATAATAGTGCAAGTTGTGCCATTGAACACATATTATAATATTGAATGAATTTTGAAAGGGAAAATGATACACCTTCTTTAGCTTAAGTCAGATATTTAAATTTTATTAAATTTTCAATAAAAATCAAATATTAGAATTTAAATATGACAAAACATTTCAAATTCAATGCCTCCTACAGCTTAGGTCTAAAAATTACAAAATCACTTCAATTTAACATAACCATGAAAGGCTTTCCAACAATACCAAAAGAATGCCCCAACTTCCCTAATTTATTTTTTTGATTGTGTTGAATTTTAATGACAAAATTGGTCAATAATCAATTTAGCTCATGCACCATAATTCTAAACATCATGAAACCACCTTCATGCACCCCTATTTGTCAAGGGCTTTCCAACAATATCAAGATCATGGTGAGCACAAACAAGTTACCCTCTGTAAAAATAGGATATTTCCAACTAAATGAGGGTTTTGAAGTATAGATTTAACATTTCCCAAGTTGAATATAAGATGCCAAGAACCCCTCCACCTACACATGGCATGTGAACTTCAACCCATGTCTATCACATCAAAAATAGCTTGCAAGTTATTTTCCCACCCTCACCCAAAAATTGTGAAATATTGGACAACATAAAATGAATCACTTGTGAAAATACCACAATACAGGTATTCCCATATCAAAGGAATATCATTCTTTCAATAGGATATTGGTAGAAGTGAAATTTAAATCTTGTAGAAATATTCCACACTACTGTAATAACATATTTGCATTTCACATGCATACATTCACTATTTCTATTTTGTTTTTCAACACACTTAACACTGCCATTCATTAAAACATCAAATTCATGATTATTTTATATAATTAGAATTTTCATTTCAATATACATTGAAAAAAACTCCAAAAACAATATTACAATTCATTTCATCATATTTTGATATTATTGAAAATTCACACAATAATATAAACATAAAATTCATTACAAAGGTTTGTGCTTCTATGTATTATTGAAAACATGAATCAAAATTACAACAAAATCCCATGTTTTGTTGAAAAAAATTGAAAACAACAATTAAAATCTGTCGTATATCCATAATAGAATTTGTGGTTTTCTACAAGTACCTTCAGCTCCTCTTACTTTTTCCAAAACCATGTTTCTAATAATGTCTTTCCTTTTCCCTAGATCTTCCCTCTTTAGGTAGTCCTATGTGACATTATCATGGTTTAAACCAATAAGAATTAAAAATTCAAAAATAAGAAAGTTCTTTGATCAATCCGTATCTTAAATGCATGTTCATGCAAAATCATGTAATCATCCAACCCCCTTAACATTACCCTTTTGTACTTTGGATTCTATCCTTGAAATCCTTGGAAAATGACAAAAAATGAAATGAACGTATTTTACAATGTTCTAAATATTTGTCTCCTTTACAATAAATTCTATAATCTCAACTTGTACGGCAACCAGTGGTTCTATACCCACTTCTAGCTTTATAGTTTTAACCTACATCTCCATCTTTGCAGTTTTAACCTCCTCCTCCACTAACTCAATTTGTGGTTCTATTACCAAGGGTTGTATCTTAGATACTTTTTTTTCTTCTATTGTTGGAATAATCTCCACTTGTTTTTGTTCCTGAGTTTTTTATGGTTTTTTCTCTTCCTAACCCCCTCTTTTGAGGTCTTATGGTTTTTCTGTTTATACTTCCGCCTCTGGAGCTACTTGACTTCTAAGGTCCTATGGTTCCTCAATCTGCACTTCTTCCTCCTGAGCTGTTCCATTGGGCCCTACTTTGATCTCCTCATTTTGGCCCAATACCTATATACTTGTTGGACTACCATAAATAAAATCTAGAATTTTATTTTGATAAGCTTCCAACTTGTACCTTAAAATTCTTTCATTAGCTCTATGTTGAGCTAGATTCTTCTCCAACTCCTTTGTATAATATTCTTCTACAACCTCTCACCATTCCTTAGATTCTGGTTCAAAATCCTTCATCTTGTTCTTTGTCCTCATTAAGGTATAGTATTATAGCATTTGTTCATAATTTTCTAGTCTTTTTTTGACACTATCTGAGTTCAGACTCTTCTTGTGTTCCTGTGCCATCTCCAACTATGTTTATAAGTGCTGTAGATTCACCTGATACTCCGTCTTTTCCTCCAGAGTTCGTTCAACATTAGTTTTAGGTATGATCTTGCACCATAGCCTTGTCATGTTCTTTTTATGTTTATGTTTGCATATGTTAGCATAATAAAAATTCATTTTCATGTTTGTTTTACACATTTTGTGTTCTTGTTTTTAGTTCTTGTGTTTTTGTTTTTGAATTGCATGATTTTGCCTTATTCCTTGTTTGAAAGTTAGACTTAAACCTTTCCTTTAACCTTTGTTCTTGTGGATTGTGTCCTTGACAATTTTAAATTGTGATCACATTTTAAGATGAAACACAAAAAATTGTGCATAATAAAAAATGATTAACACAATACATGTGACATATTGAAGCAATTGTGAATATGATAAATAACAAGTTACATAATATTTTCTTCAAAAATTCCTTTTACTGAAAAAAAATGTTTTTGGCAAAAACATTTCAAAAGGACAACAATCTTTAATCCCAAGTAAACACATTGGCTTGTTAAATCTCATTCGGGCCTAAGGGTTTTTTTGGGTAGGTTATGAAATAATTGATATTTTAGGAATATTTTTAAATATATTAATTATATTTTAAATATATTCTCATAATGAATCATATAGGCACTTTGTTTACATTTAAATGGATTACAAATTATTTTTTTGCATGCCATTTGGAATAAAATGGAAATGACCTCCCCTTGTAGCTACCACATTATAATAAACATGACAATGGTAAAAAATGAAATCACATATCACATAAAACACATAATCATTGCTAGTTTTGTAAATAACAAATTTATAGAATTTCATATTGTAAATTGGATCTTATGTTCTTCAATGAATAAATCCGTAAAAGTGGTTGTGTGAATTTTTAAATGGATGGAAGAAAAGGCTTCTATTACCTATCTTCACCTAAAGTAATAGGTACAAAACATATTCCCATGATAATTCCTTTGAAGTCTTACTATGGTCTACAACATTCTTCCATATGTAGACTCTAGCTTTTAACCCATGTGTTTGAGAGATTGAAAATACTTGTATGGATCACTTTAAATATGTTGCCTATGGATTACATGTTTATTTAGGTAGAAATTGTAGGCCAAATTGGCATGGTGAAGGATTCAAGACAAAAAAAACAAAACAAAGTGGGATCTTTGATTTTATGACGTGCTCCCAAGTTCCTTGTTGGACCCAAATTGGGTCTAAATAAGTCAAACAGCGAAATTGTTTGGAACTCAGGGGCACAATCCCAGCTTTCAGCATTAAAAGGGGTAGAGGGGCATGTTGAAGCTCCGGGATGGGACTAGCAAGAGTGACAAGCTTTAGTTACTTACTCGAACCTGCATCAAACCAACCAATGAGTTGGTTAGTTCACATTTTGGAACACCTTTAGTGCTAGGACAAGCCACGGGTAATTCTAGACTCACAAGACTCACAAGACTCACCACAGCCCATATTCGAGGGAAGCCACCACCTTCCCCCATATAGTATTATCTGTGTTTCTCTGCGACAACTACATCCGAATGGCTTTTTATCCCGGGACTCCCAAGGAGGAGTCCCAAAACTGTCCCGATTTGGACTCCTGGGACTTTGCAAGTTCACAACTCTTTGCTCAGACCTTCGATTGGGATGAGGTCTAAAGCAAACTTGTAGCTCTCCTTGAGAGATTTCCAATGGTGTGTTGCATTCCACCTGCACACACT
>Ga0116228_10002019_pt1 | contig 17294 bp, 11 predicted proteins | sample S1TSphfallax_2_FD_89694 | JGI IMG/M metagenome (GOLD analysis project Ga0116228, IMG submission 89694) | Host-associated microbial communities from peat moss isolated from Minnesota, USA - S1T2_Fc - Sphagnum fallax MG | ecosystem: Host-associated > Plants > Peat moss > Unclassified | place... | reverse complement strand
TTTTTTATTATCAATCTAATGAATTTAGAAATACACAAAATCACTTTTTATGTTATGTAACAAGTGCTTTTAAATGATGATTAAGTAATAAAAACACACAAAACACATTTTGAATTTGTAAAAATGACATAATTTTGGCTAATTTATAATATATAGCTTAACATAATAGTATTAACAAATGATTTTTGAAATCCTTTAAAATGATATATTGAAAAGATTCCAAAATATCTTGAAAACAAATAGTTAAAAAACATGAATTTAAGGGGTTTGGTGTGGTTCCTATTAATGTGGTTGGACCCAAATGGCATGAAATGTAATTGTAAGTATGATAATCATAAGTACAAAAAATTTGGTGTATAAATGTAAATGATGTACAATTACATGGTTTTACACAAATTGTAAAATGACTATTTAAACTTCCATGCACAACACTAGTGTTTATCATACACAAATCCATCACAAAAATTCAAGCCACAATCTTCATTAAAATTCATGCCTTCAACAAGGGCTATGGTTGTTAAGCCTTCCATAGAAACATGTCTTGAATTTGTAATGCCATAAATCATTTTATTGACTTTGGCGCAACCAAGATTGAACAATTCTAACTAACATGTATAGCCTCCTTTCTTGGACAACTTCAATAGCTGTGTCTTGTTTGAATAAGAAATTTTCAACCAACATTTAATGGTTTCAAAATCCACCTTGAAACCATGTTATTTTAACTGATGGACTATTAAAGTTATTTTTGCCAATGTTGGGACGTAGAACATATCTCAAATGCATTTGGAAATCCCATTTAGTACTTTGTTAATAATGATGTTTTTCCTAGTCACAAAAAGGGCACAATTGTCCCCAAAATATATTTTGTCACGTGTAGGAAAAATTTCAAAGGTTGAGAAAAAAATTCTTTGAAAAAAAAAGATGTTGTGAAAGGTCAGAACTCCAAATACAATGAACAAAGTATCTTTGCAAATTATAGTTCAAATAGACAACTTAATCACAATCTAGTCATATGTTACATGATGCCACAAAATATCAACAACATTTAAAATAATATTTAATGAAACAACTTGTCTTTCTTCATGAAAAAAAATGAATTCATGAATGTTTTCTTTAAGAAACATTTCTTCAAATTCAATCTTTGATGGTAATAGTTCTTTTGAAATGATCTCCCACAAATCTTTCTCATGTAGGAAAAACTGTATCTTCATCTTCCAAGTATGGAAATTATTTCCATTAAGCTTTTCAATGCTTTGGACATCAAAACTACAGGCTATGATTGTGACTAGAACAATGCAAAAAGATACACTTAAAACTAATAACAATGACATGCAATTCTAATTTTCTAATTTACTCCCTACGAGCTTTCCAACCAACCTTCAAATCACACAAGTTACTACAAACTTTATGATCCACCTTTGAATTTTGGCCTATTCCTAAATATGATGTGAACATCCCATGCAGATCATGGGTGCATTCACAATTGGGGTATACAAAAGGGGGGAAACAAAAACATTGCAAAATCACATTGAATCTCAACTTTCATTGGTTGTTTTATAACTAATATGATAACTTACAAGTTATATTGTGTTTTATTATTATGTAGGAGAGTACATTGGAATTAATATATGGTTGAAAATAATCATAATTTTCATGATTAAAAAAGTGTCCTTAAATGTTTTGAAACACTACTCGAGAACCATGTTTCATGCTATGCAATTTTATCAAACATGAATCATTTAAGACAATCCAAATTATTTTTTCAATCACTTCATATTTTAATCACAAATGGAATAGAATATTTTTTATATGATGACATAAAGTAAAATAATGTTATAGAACACCAAAGTTCATGGAAATGATGTTAGAATTTTCAAATTTAAACAATAAAAAGGTTATAATAAAATGATGATTATATTTAAAAAATTATTAATTAGATAAATAAATTCCAAAGATTTGGAAGTATAGGAAGCATGGATATAAAAGGTAGGATATTATCTAATTTTGATAATAAGGCTTTAACATTCAAAAGGCAAAACAATGAGGATATTGAAATTGTCTTGCAATCTTGCGTTCCTCAATGCTCATAAGTTTATGCTTCAATAGGACATTCCAAAAATAAATAAAAATCATCTTTACCACAATTAATAGCTCTATTGGTTGAAGGATTGAACATAGAAATCCACTATCCATTGCTTAGCATCTTAAAATGTTCATTTCGCCTAGGGACATAGAACACAAAATGAGACTTGTTTTTATTATGACATCCCAAATATGAGCGCACCCAGATGTTACCTTCGTTAGTATTGCATGCACAAGGTCATCATCCCATGCATATGTTACCTCCACAACAAGTAGGGTGAATATCACATCCACCAAGTCACTTAATTATAGTTCATTGAAGTGTCTAACATGTAGTTCACAAATATCTAAGGTAAAAGTTACTTGGTAAAAATAACTTATTAGATGTTGATGAACCTTGCCCAACACTCTTGTAAACTCCCATCCCTAATAGAAAAAGACTAAAGGGGAAGGGGGCGGGGCTTGTAGAGTCCAAGACTCTCTAGACTCAAAATGGGAGTGGGCACGAGGGAGGCTCCGACTTCCGAGCGAGAGAAGGGAGCACACGGCAAGGTCTGAATGGCCCTACCCGTTGCCGTCCTACCCGTCCCGGGCATAACTGGTCCTGGAGTAGCCTACAAAAGGTCAACTCCTAACACACGTGCAGATTCCTGGTTAGCAGACACAGGCAGCGCCCCATCTGGGGGAACAGCGGAACAGCATGAAGGAAGAAAGGGCGAGTGCCTGAAGCGAAAAGAAACCGTACTTTCTTTTAACTTACTCGTCTCTCTCGGACCTGCAAAAAACAAAATACGAGAGTTGTGACACACAGAGAAGCAGACATGCCGGATGGCTGCAAAAGGAGGGCGCGGGGGGGGGGTGGGTAGGAGAAAATTGAGGACGAATATTCAGAAAAAAAAGCCTCGCAGCCAATGAAATAAGGCCAAGGAGGGTTTTGTGGAAGGGGCAAGACATGCTATGTGACATCTCGCCAATTTGTGTAACCGACCAAGGCAACCAAAAAGGCTCACAAGGCCCACAGACTGTGTTCTTTTTCTTTCAATTTTGTGATTCAACTAAAGTTGTAATTATCCAGATGAAAGCTAAGCCAAATTTGGGTATCAACTAAATATGAATTTTTATTAAAAATGATCATTTTAAGATCTTGACTATCTATAAGGAACCCAATATAAAAACCTGGAAATTTGACTTCACTTTTTTTTTTTTTCAAAATTCAGTGAATTCAGGCCATTTTTTCATGAAAAATCACATTCTTCAAATCAAAGCTTTCAGGGCTTTGTATTTTGTATTGTTTACACAAACTTGATGGCCAAGTTGAGAGAGAAGATTGACTACTCTTTTGAATCATTCTAGTATCGGAAACCGACCAAAAGAAAGGGAAATGCAAAAATAGATGAGTGGATTGGGGGCGGGGGGCACTTAGGGAGACTAAATTCCTCATAAGAAACGAAAATTTTAAAAATTCCAAAGCAGATGACTAAAAGTGTGGCGGTGATTGCGCTCCGACGACAGCTTTTTTTACCCGCGCTCCTTTCTTTGTGTCTGACGCAGCTCATTAAAACGGCGCATTCCAAGATCATAATTTCATCCATCCCTTCCAAGAAAAATTTACCATGGCCCAGGTGAAGGTACGTAATTCTCTATAACCAGCTTTTTGGGGCTAACTCCTTGCCGTGTCTCTTCCTGATTGGCCCTGCATGTACCCATAAGCTACCCCTATCTTATTCTCTGTGTGGACGAAAAATGATCCATATCCAATCTGTGTATGGATGAAAAGTGATGAGATCCATTCGTCAGTAGGTTATGGAAACAAAGGCTGTTGGGTTATGTCTGATAATTGGCTCAAGGCTGCTGGTTATCACAAACAGCCTCAGTGCCTCAACACTCCCACGGCAAGGCTATTTCCAATTACTAGCGGCCTTGAGCCAATTGCATTGTCCATAACTGATTGTGGGGAGCGTCTTGCTAACATGGCAGAACACCATTCGATGAGAGCTTCCTAGTTATATCATGTAGGCCTCCTTAATTCTTTTTTGCACATTCTTGGTCACTGGTGGGCTGAACCTCATAACTCAAGCTCTTCTGTCTCCCACAACCTGAAAGCTTGATGCTCTTGTACAATTGATTGTGTCTGATAATCAGCTGGAGCATGCAAGTTATTGTGAACAGTCTTGGTGCCACACGCCTTACCTATTCACAATAACCTGGCTGGTTAACTATTCATAGACTTCAATTGGTTTGTTGGCATGGGTAATTTTTGGAACTGTACTACATTGGGTTTGAAAGTAAAAAATTAGTTGACTAATCACAATCCAGATAGGGGTCCATAACAATGTAGAACAATTCATGAAAGTACTCTCCATTATAACTTTTTTTTTTGGGTTTGCCTTTGAACAGAGTTGTTCACTAATAACTGTTGTTGGCCTGTGTACCATATTGTTGGCCCAATTAAATGAATTTGGAAAGGGAGAGTGGTACACTCTAAAATCTAATTTTCACTAAAAACTGGATTTTGAGTCTCTATTTGATTTCCAATGTCAAAAGTAATACAAAACTCAGTATCTCCCACAGGAAGTTTAAAAATTGCAAAATCACTTGAATAAAATCATATACTTGTTAGGAGGTTTTCAACAATGTCAAAAGCACATCCCAATTCCCTTGACAAAAATTAGTTTTGATTTTATTGGATTCTCAACAACAAAATTATTCTATATTCAACGACTTTTGCACAGTAGGTCTAATTTCTAAACATTTCAGGAAACCACCTTTCACTCCTACTCATAAAGAGGCTTTTGAATGTTACCAAGTGCATGGCAAGAGGCATGGCAGTTGCTTGAGATCCCAATGTGACAAACAAAACAAACAAACAACCTGAATATAGATAGATTTCTTCAGGTAAACCTGCAATTGAAAATGTAGGTAGAGTAGCAAGCAAGGAGGACTTGAATATCAAGGTCAGTGTTGGCGAGTTCCATGTTGTAGGCTGCTTCTAGGTTCAATTCTTGGTTCAATTCCAGATCCCCCAAACGGAGGTTGTGGATTTTGGAAACTTCGGAACTGGGACCGGCCTCTTTCTAGAAGCAGAATATGGTACGACACTAGAGACCCAACTATCAACTTTGTGGATAATTGCTCAGTCTTGCGCGGTAACCTGCACGGTTTTGATGTAGGGTTGCACCAATGGCAGCAAATTTATTATACAAAAGCCATAGCCTAAAAGTACCATGACCAAAAATAGCTGGAATTACAGTGCACGTTTGATTCTTGGTCCTTTACCTATGTAGTCATCTGTTCAAATCAGAGTTTTAAAGGAATTTTTTTAATTTAGCCTAAGTGCTGATCATCCCTAGAAAGCTTTAGCCAAATCTGACTATAAACCAGATATGGAGTAACAAATCTTTCACAACCTTCTTCACACATAAAACCAAATATAGAAATCTGATGATCTCTACTTTTTTCCCCCCCTCTTACTTCTGGCGACTGAAACCCTCCAAACTTACTTCATGTTCAAATTTTAGATTTTTGCTTTCTGGCTAAATTTTTGCCAGGAAAAGAGATTCAAAACTGCCTACAAGGAGGAGAGTATGAAAAATCAAAGTTTTCTCATCCTGCACTCCCCTGCAAAGCGTATAGTCCTGTGGGACTGATTCCTGGTTCTTCAGCTCTGTGTTGGGTGGGTTTAAGAAAAGAGGTGAGAACCACCAGGTTTTGAAGCCGGTTCTCACCTTCAATATGTCAAGGTATCATCAAGGGTGATGCTCATTTTGAAACCTGTCCAGAGGTTCTCACTAGGCTGAGAATAGCCCATTTGATACTCTATCAGGGTATTAAATTTTAGCCGGGTCAAGGTGTTAGTAGTCAATAAATGTACTTTGGTAATTGGTAGTGGTAGGTAGGCTTAGAAAAAAATAAAATGGAAAATAGTTTGCATTGCAAGAGGCACTGCAAAGCCGTTGCCTTGGTGGAGCCACCCCTGAGCCTTTTTCTTCTCTGCTACTCTCCTTATAAATAAGGACAGTGTGTTTTGTGTTTTTAGTTAGTGTGCTTAATTTTTATTTTATTTTGTTTTGGTTAATCTTGCGGTCTTGTTATTTGTAGTTAGTGCTAGTAATCATTAGCATTCGTATTTGTGTGCTTTTATTGCTCGTTGCTTTTTATGATGTGCATTTTTGTTGTTCATCGATATTTTCTTATTGTGCTCTATTGGTGTTTGTCAATGCCTCTTTGCACTCTTGTTGCTCATCGACTCCTCCTTATTGTGCTTTGTTACTGTTCGGTAGGACTTCCTTGTTGTGTTCTATTATTGCTTGTTAGGACCTCCTTGTTGTGCTATGTTGGTGCTCATTGATGCCTCCATGCTATGCTCTATTTGTGTTCGTCGACTCCTCCTTATTATGTTCTATTGTTGTTCATTGGCACATCCTTGTTGTGTCTTGTTGGTGCTTGTCAATGTGTTCTTTTTATGTTCTATTGGTGCTCATCAACGTGTCCTTGCTATGATTTATTGGTGCTTGTTGATGCCTCCATGTAGTGCTATATTGTTGTTCATTGGCACCTCCCTACTACATTTCTTGACTTGCAACGCCTCATGTACTTTTCTAACCATTGTGTTCATTATTGTTCATTGGTGTTCTTTGAGTTTCTAGATTGGCACCTCGCCCTTACATTTTGGTGTGGAAGTGTGTGTTGGTGTGGAAGAAAAACAATTCCAACTTTTTCTTCAACTCCAAGGTTTTTTTTTAATTTTCAAATTTTTTTCTAGAGTTTCTTTCTTTGAAGTGTTTCATTTTTACATTTTTTCATATTTAATTATTTTTTCATTTTTTCCCCTCCTCATTTGTTTTCAAATGTGTGTTTTCAATCTATTTCAGTTTTTTTTTAAATTTTAATTAGACATGTTTTAGAAACATTGGTAATTATTTGACATATTGTGTGTATTATGTCATGTGCAGGACTAAGCCCATTTGCATAGAAATTTTCACACACTAAAACATTTTTTTTCACATCTTTTATCTCAATAATCTTGTAATGCTTATGATTACCTTAGTTGCTTGTAGTTGTTTTCTCAATTTTCATTTGATATTCTTTGGATAAATTAGATAATTAAAATTTGAACCCATAAATTTGGTAAAATTCATACTTATTTCTAATTTCTTCGCCCACCTATTTTATATAATTTTTTAAAATGGAGTTGTGTCAAAATGAAGATGTCATGATAATTGATGGTGAAAATGGAATTGGTCTTAATGAATAGAATACAAAAGATGAAAGTTTGACTAGTAGTTTTCAAATAAAACAAAATACAACAAAATAAATAATAAAATCAAATGAAAAAAATGAAATGGAAAAGAAATTTCAAACATTGCATGTTCAAAGGAAAATATGGAAAGGGCATAATAGGATTGCAATTTGTTGGGCTTTTTAATTATGTAAATGATGGCAAAGAAGTTAATCCTATAAATCTTCAAATTATGAGATGTTTGTTTTATCATGGTAGTCTTGTGCATGCTTTTAATCCAAACACAAAATAAAGAAAAGGACTTATAGCATATTATAGGACATATTGTATAACAACTTTGAAAAAACATGTGTATCATGATGACCTAATAATTATCAAAAAATTTGAAGTAAATTTTATAGTGAAAGGAACTGTTTAGAGAAAACCAGCTAAAAAAAGGCTTAATGTTTTAGGAAGTGCAATATCTAATTTTTTTTAATCAAAGATCTTTTTTAAAAGGATGATGAGTATCAAAAATATTTTTGTAGGAACTTGGCTTTCTAGTCATGAAAAATTGATTGCCATTGTAATTTGTGGAAATTTTTTGGTTCAAGTATTTAATTTTACATTTGTGTCCTCAAGTTGTTTTCCCTTTATAAAAACAAATTTTTCATGAGATATTACCTAAATTGGTGGCAAAAGTGAAACAAGTCTATGTTTTGCCAAAATTGGTAGATTGTATATAGATTTACAACAAGTTTTGACTTATGGATGTATGAAAGGGCACATGATATTTTTACTTTTGTGATTAACTTTTTAGGATCTAATTGGCAACCTAAACAAGACCATGATCATTGGGTTGTTTGAAGCAACATAGATTATTGGTGAAGCCTTGGCCACCAATCTGACAAGGATATTTACAAATTGACAAGTTGTCATTTACAATTAGAAAATTTTAAGAGATTGATATTTGTGAACAAAAATTGGCCAAATTATTGTAGAATTGATTGTAAACCACCTTCCAATTTGGTGGAGCTAATTGAAAAGGATTTAGATTTTGAGGAGGAATTAGAAGAGTTTGAAGGTTCTTTTAAACATGATGAACTTTTGGATATATAAAATGTTCACAAATTAATCTGATTTTCATTTTTTTTTTAAATCAAATTTTGAAATAACAGAATTTTTTATACTTGTTTTGTAAGAACTGCCTTTGAAAATCAGCTGGTATCAGCTGTTTGAGAACTAGCACTTTGAAACCCAGGGGAATTTTTTTTTTTCAATCTGTTGAAAGCCTTGCGATGCTGAAATAGTATCAAGTTTTTCATTTGTGGATGGATGGAATGTGAAAACCCTTAAAAAATGGATGACAGATAGAAGAAAATGCCAAACTATGAGACAGTTGGACATCATGAAGGGTTGTGGATGCCAAAAGTCCAGTTTTTGTTGTTCTTTTTCCGCAATTGGGTGTGTTTGATGTTTGCACTTCAATTAAGCAATGTTGGTATGTTGGTTTTGGTGATGGAATGGATTCACCGCTGCATTGTGCTGGCTCTAGGAGGGGTGTGTGGATTGCGAAGCAGAGCACTGGTTGGTGCAAGACATTTTGGTTGATGACTGCTGCTTTGGGATGGCAGACTATAAGTGAAGGAGTTCTAGTCTTCAGAAAGGGGCAGAAGAAAGCTAAGTGTTCAATCTTGATAGTTGGTAGAAAATAGGGATGTTTTGGTGATAGGGCATTTGTGTGAACAGAGGAGAAGAATGCCTCTGTGTTTATGTTTGCTTTGGTCTTGAAGTGATGCTTTTCACTGTACTGTAAACTTCAGGACAGGAGGATTAACTAATGTTAGGATTTAGGGACTAATCTAGGGGAAAGGATGACATTGACTACAGGTTTCATGAGGAGTCATGGGAAATTCTGAGGGAATTGTCAATCTTACTAGGTTTAGAAGAGAGTACCTACCATAGCGTGGGAGCTTGGGAGAAAAAGGGGTTTCAAGCACACCAGTGGGCGCTATGGGAAGATTTGTTTTTCTGGGTGATATCCTCTTGTCTTTCTTTCCAAGTTCTATTCTGCGGGGATCTCGTGGGAGTTGTGAAGGCAAGATAAAGTTTGTCTATGAACTACCACATGACTAGTTGGCTCTTGAGAGGAAGTCAGGAGTGTTCTGGTCCCCTGAAATTCTAGATTTATGTTTTAGACCACATAGAAGGTAGTAGAAGTTCCTGTGCAATAAGTAGTTTGGCTACATTGTCAGTTAGACAAACCAGCAACTCTGTTATTGGTAAGATCATTAGTGTAGGGATTTCTCATTTAGGTTATTCCCTCTTTTTGGCGACACCCTCCCCAGGTGTGTAGCAAAACAATTATAATAATTTTTTAAATCCAGGTTGGGCATCTGAAAATCTTCTGAAATCCGGACCCAACAAGTCTCTAAAAAACCTGAGACACACCCAACACTGTTCAAAACCACACCCAAAGAGCAGGACGTGAAAAATCAAATTGTGTTTTGTCCTGCACCCCTACAAACTGTGCAGTTGTATGCAGGACCCTGTACTTATACCCACAAATTTCTTAGGGGTGTTTAACATCCTCCACAACTATACAAGTCTTCTTCGTACAGATTCTTGTTCCCTTGTACATTTCCTTTTTCCAGGGTTCTTTTAAGTTCCAAATTGTTACAAGCAGGTATACTTCATGTTTGGGTGCCCCCTTTGTTTGGTTGTACAATGTCAGAACTTAGAGCATCCCCACTGGTGCGCAGTATGCGACCCTGCACATTAAAATCGGATGAAGAAAGGCAACATATGCCGGTTTGACTCAGGAACATGGTTTTTCTCTTGCATATGTGCTCAATTTGCTGAGGTTGGTAAAAAGCACAGCAAAGCTGTGCACCTGCTAGAGAAGAGTGTAAAACTGGTGCTCCCTGTTTTTTGATTGGCGAGGTGGTTTGCTATTAGTAGTTCACACCTATTTGCAGTCCCTGAGAAAGAGTCTTATGGGCGGGGTTCCAATAAAGTAAATAACTAAACTTGGATCTGAGAAATATTTGTTCAGGGTAACATACTCAGCACCAGTGGGGATGCTCTTAGTACCCATAAGATCTTGAATATGAGGTTGTGTTAAGTATGTGGAACCAGATCTGGTTTCCAAACCAATTTGACTTTACATTTATTTCCCTCAAAATTCAAAACAAGAAGTTAAAAAATGTGAAGAACCAGGTCCTCACCAGTGTGAGGTGGGCATTTGATTTTTCTAATCGCCTGCCAGTTTCAGGTATTTCAAAAACTTCAAAGAACTGCCAGGTTTCATGAAAGGACCGACAAAGACCCAACAGTTTTAGGAGGATACTTGGTTTTTTTTCAAAAAATTTGAGAATCGTGGTTATATATAATAACCAGGTCTTTGATTCTTTGATAATTTTAATTATCAACTTTCAACTTTGATACCCGGAATGATACCCATGAGGGGTTTCGTGCAATTTTTAATACCCACCCCTCTCTGGTCCTGCCTGACCAGTGTTGGGCGATTTTCACTTTCTTCTAGAGTCACCAATTTTGGTTTTTTATGCTTTTATGTGAGAATTGGGTTGGTTCTTGACTTTAAAAAAAATTAGTGTTGGAGAGAATCAACCCAGTTCTCAATACTTTTAATTGTATACTGTAATCTGGTTCTCAAGGTACTCAGTTGTCACTCATTTTAGAACAGTCAGTTTTCAAAGCCGGTTCTCAATTTTTTTTTAAATCATAAAAAATAAGGAATTAAAAAATAAAATCTTACATACTGAAGTTTTTCATAAAGTGACACTCCTTTGACCCTGCTTGGGGCCTTTCTTTTATCCCCTAATCCTTTTTCAAGCTCTAAGCTCCATGTTGCAAAGTAATGGAATTTTTTTTAAATATGAGTATAAAATGATGAAACTTAGGTTTAATGCATGTGGTTCAAAAACATTTATAGCTGCCATACAATCAACATTACCAGTGAACAATATTGATTAATTGAAGGCAATAAAAAAAACAGACATGATGAAATTTAGAATTTGAGTTCTTGTGGAACTCTATTTAAGTCCATTGTATTTTTTTCACTGGGTTTTTAAATTTTCATCCTCTATATGATTTTATGATTGTTCTTTCTTTATTTTATGAAAAGCTCTACTACCTATTGGGCTGAGAACTGCACCCGGGTTCAACCCATTTGGGAACCCAGGTCTCAAAAAAAAATTCAAAAATCATTGAGAACCGGTTCTTACTCTTGAGAGAACTTGAGAGTCAATTTTGAGCCTGGTTCTCCCCAAATGCAAATACATGGTGATTCTCAATCTGAGAATCAGACTGAAAACCGAGATGAAAACCAGGTCCTGCTGTGAGAACCTCCCAACACTGGTCCTGACTACTGATCTGGACCACCGGTTGCATCAAATTAAAAACTAGCTAAGACTGGAACAGAATGTAATTCTGTCAAGTTAAAAAAAAAGCTGGAATTGGAGGCAATTCTTCAACAGGTATTATTACCAGAGAACACTCCTTGGACCCAACATATCAGGTGGAGGCGAGATAGATTTCCCCATTCACTCTGTGTTTACAGAAAATATGCATATATATATCTATGTTATTAATTTTGAAGGAAATTTTTTTATGGTGTTCTTGAAATTGAAAGATTCATTGGGTTACATGTTCGTGTTTAAAGGACTACTCAGATTTCCCCCAATGAGTTTGAAACATTAGACCTGTTTCAGGGCTAGAGTGAACCCGCACTCACCTGCACACATGAAGGATGGATGGTAAGTGATCAGGAAATAGCTTTCGGTTGGATTCCAGTTCTGCAGCTAACCATGGTGATTACCTGAGTTGCTTTTTCTTACTATCTACCTACTAACAACCCACAAGCAGGTTGTTAGGAGGTAGGTAGTAAACACCTCACTTACCTGTGTATAGACTATAAACCATCTGCTTACCTAGTAGTCCCATTTTCTTATCTATCTACCTGTATATGAGACCTACTTCCAACAAAATTGTTACCAAGGCGAAACCAACTATTAACTCAGTTGAGGTTCATTCACAACTGAGTACCTAATAACTGGCATATAGTGGATGGTGTGCTTGTGGGTGCTACTAGTTCACTGTGGCCCAATTTCAGGGGAAAACAAAAATTCAAATTTATCAACAGATTAGCTCTACAATATAATTGATACTGGCCAGTTCCTTTTTATTTTGCAGAATATGGAGATCAGGGTAATTTGTTTTCAAATTTGTGAGGTATGTGGACTGGCAATCATCCAGAAGAGGATAAGAAACTTTTTCAAAGTCCGTTACTAACTGGCTACATACAAAGAACTATGCTCTAAATATGGTGAGTTTCACTTTTCTTTTTCTTTTTTCCCCCTCAAAATGTGACTACTCTGAACCTTTTTTCCAAAATTGTTTTTGGACAGTTTGCACCCCCTTTCTTTGGTCACCAAGTGACAAAAACAACCCAAGTTACAAATCCGTTTATTTATGCCACTACCTGTAGATTAAATTATCTAGCAGCTGCAGCAGCCTTTTTTCTTTGAGTGAAATTTCACACAGTTGTGAAACTTTTTGTTCCAAATTCCACGATTTTCTGAAAACAAATCACCAAAATTAGAAGAATATTCAAGAAGATCTTTAAAATTTGCCAGATTTCTATACATGGTTCAAATAGGTAACCAAAAACATATACGGACATTTTTTTTTGATTTCATATTTTTATAATAGCCAAATTTGGCTAAATCAGCTCCTGGATGATCAACACATTGGCAACATCACAAAATTGAGGGGGATGAGGGGGAGGAAATTAACTGTTTAAACCTTTTAAGGGAGGGCTATTTTGATTGGTTCATCATGACAAATAGTTTTGGTAATTTGGATACTATCCTCAATGTAAAGGTTGCTACCAGTGTTGGGTGGGTATCCACTTTTGAACATACCAGCTGGTTCTGGTATTGGATGTTTTTCAAATATTACATACCAGTGTGGTAGTGGTATTGGATTTTTAAAAACTTTCGTACCAGGCTGATTTTTGGCTGGTATGAGGCACGTATATACTTGGCGTTGAGACTGGTACAGCCGTGACAAGAAAGCCAATATTACCTCAGGTCCCTACCAGGCAGGCTGGTATCATCTCAGGTCCCTACTAGGCAGGTACTTGTACGAGGTTGATATTGTTGCTTCAGGTCATACCAGTCTTGTCAGTTCTTTGATACCAGGGCCAGTATTAGTCTCTATACCCATGCTCCAACCTGTTACCCTGCCAACACAATGAGTCCATACATACCAATTCGACAAGTTTTCAGGCAAATCTTAAGTGGCAGAAATTGGGAGCAAATTCCGTCATTTCCTACTCACCTATGCTAGTTTACAACCGACGTAACAACCTGTATCCTAGGAATCATCCATTCTATAGTGCATTCTCTAGCACATACAAATGCAGTCTAATCAATTACCTATCTGCTTTAGTTGTCCTACTAAAGAAGTGGAGAGAGCTCTTGCAGCACAAAGACAATGCTCACTAGTGGTTGCGATTCAGTACATATGGGACCACCAGATGGAACTTGTGGAACTACATCACTTTAGTAATTCAATTTCCTTCACCTAAAAATTCTGTACCAACAACCCAAACATTTTGGATTACTTACTTAGCAACTCTCTTTTTTTTAATGCCTATACCATTTTTGAAAGAACAAATTCATCTTCTTGAAAATACATATATGTAAACAGATACTAACATGTTTGAGAACCTCTTTCAATAGGCCTCCATACAATAAATTACAACATATTTAGAGCATCCTCACCCATAAGATTGAAAGTAGGACTATAAAAGGGGGGAGATCAGTAATAGCAAAGCAAGTGGATCGATCAAATCATTTGGTCAATCAAAAAAATAGGACATTGTGCCCTGAGGACCAATCAAGCAAACTAGCCAATCCGAAATAAGATCCAGACTATGCAATGATTTTACTAGCTAGCACATCTTGTGCAAATATGCTCCACCCAGACCATTTTTAAAACCAAACTGGCAAGTTTTTATTGTTTTACATTCAAAACATGCTCATATAATGAATGCATCGGTAAGGATGCTCCAAGACACATTTCCATTGCATGGTTACAATAATAGTAGTTATTTCAATTCCTCCTTCTGATTGTGTTAATAATGGGTTCCTTTTCAAAATTCTGAACAATTTGCTTCCATTTAAAGACCAATCAGTCTGAAAAAGGAAGCTATTGGGAAGCTACATACATGCTACCCATTAACATTATAACTTCGATGTTAGTCAGCACAACAGTCAACTTGCAGTTGGTGTCTCATCACATGAAGTGGTGAAATCATCACACAGTTTGTCCATTCTCTGCAAGGATACTTTTGTTATGCACCCAGTTTGAATGTTCATTGGCTCTGCAAGTAGTGGAGACACTATGGATGTAGTTTTCATTTTTGGTTGAGGAAATGTTCATCAGGTGCTACTGTGAAGTAGGAGATCATTCCTTGTGAACTTCATGGAACACTTTGCATATATTCTCACTATTGCTGGTTTGAACTTGCCAACGCAATAGAGCCATTATGTGATGAGCCAGATGTTGGATCTCCCAGTTGAAAAATTAGACAGTTGCACTCTTAAGGATATTTTGATATTCATGTTGTTTATTTTTTTTGGGGGTGAATTTTATCATTTTTTCTAGCTGAAAATATGATTCAACATATACAAGGAAGTTTTGTGGAAAAAAAGGCCATAATTGATTAGGAACCATTGTGAATTTTACTGGAACACCAAAATCTCCATTCCCCACATCCCCATCCTTGCTACTCCCCAAAAAATTAAGTAGTAGGGGTGACATTGACACGGTTTGTAAAATAACAACCCAATTTTTTTATTATCCACACAGCAGTCCACGTTAGAAACATCCCTTGCTGTACATTGAACCCAAAACAATTCATCATGACCTTAATAAACTTGAATGTCGTAAGTAGGATTGATTTTTCGTCATTTGCCAATCAACTTGCCGTCATAAATCCCACAATTCTGGGTATTTCATAACCTACATGGCAACAATTTCAATCCATTTCCATTCTAGTTATCTAAATAATTTGGGCTCTGTGTTGCAACTTGCTACATATTGTCAGTGACGATAAACTTTTTTTTTCTTATGTTTTCATATGGTCTTTCATAATTTATCATTATTTATGTCAATGTCAAATTTAATTTAAATTAATATACATTTCATGAACATGAAAAGACAGTGTTCATTTGTTTCTTCATATTCACATTGGTGAGTAAGGAAAAAAAGTGAGGTAGTTACAAGATGGAGGTAATTATTAATAGAAAAATAAAATAATTTAGCTTAGAAATGAGATAATTGTTTCTGAGATTATCTTTGGAAATGTTCAGGGATGACAATACAACAGAAATTATCTTTGGTATTGTCCAAAGACGACCCTCCAATAGATTCCCAAAAACCAACCATATACCAGTTCCTCAAAACAAAACTGGCACTGGAATTATTAGTGCCAGTTAGCCAGTTTCTACTATTGGTAATGATTCATGGTGCCAATTCTTGACAAACCCCAAGTCCCTGGTTTTTTTCAACACATGGTGATCCAGCTATGAACTGGCTTATAACTTGCACTAAATTATGATGAAATCAAATAGCCTCAGAACCCTGGTGTGAAGTTTGAACGTGTGAACTCACTACCTATTAGTCTTTTGAATGATTTGCTTGCAACAGTGGCAAACACAATGGAAATGCCCTAATTAAGGTCACCATGTCAAAGGGCAAGGTGGTTGTTACAATATTTTGATTTTAAATATCCATCAAAAGACATTATTGGTACAACAAGAAATGAATAACATATAGGTCTGAATCAACTCTTTTTTTTCTGGTGATTTGTCGCTAGTTCTCAACAAGGAAAAAGGGGTTGCCAAAGGCCCTTTAGGATTTAGTAACTTATCTTTCCTTTGGTCACCCATAAACTCCCCTAACCCCACACGTGGTAGCCAGATCTTCCCCCTAGCTAGAAGCTCTATCACCCTTAGCTGCCAAAAGCACAAAGCTACAAGTGTTGCATTGCCATATGCTGAGAAAGGAGAGATCCATTTTCACAAACAACAGGCTACGAGCATAAGAGATTCACCTCCATCACAATCTTGTTGGTCCCTGGATTCGCCATATATCAATGATGCATTGTGTAAGTTTGCCCAAAGAACTAGTCTCTTTCTTTCATTTTCACCTACATTGTATTCCTTTCATAAAAATGTGTTGTGTATTCAGGCTTTCAAGGTTTTTTATAGTATGTGTTCTTTTGATGACAAGCTTTAATGACAACTTAGGGTAAGCCTTACTAAAGAATCAAGGACCAATGTACATTACAATTAAGCTTGAAATGCAACTTGTAAACTTTATGTCTGTTCAATATTGCATTCTTTTATATGAATTTTTTTCTTAATGATTTGATTATTTTTGAAAGTAGCTCTCGGCAAATTGTGATGGTCTTGTAGTGCGCAAGTTGTTAAGCTTTAATGTTAAATGCAAGTTATGAGTAATTGGGTACAACTTACTTTAGCTACTACCTAGATTGATCCAATTTGCTACTTGAGTTGTTTAGGTTGCAAATCTAGATGGTACGAATTGTCAAGCACGATATTATGTAAAGCATTATTTGATGTTCCTCAATCTACAAGCTACAAGTTATATTTTTCCAAGTCTCCACATCAATGGTTGTTCTTCTCCTAAGTTTTTTGTGTGTTATTTGTCTCCTAGAGTTCAATCAATCTTACTTGTTATAAAGATGCCTTCATTACAACAACCCAATTTCAAGTTTAGGCTTTTTGTATATGGTTGGGTTTTAACATTTTAATTCCTAGCACTAGTCCATCTTTGTGCACTTTGACTCCAAGGTTTTGCACTTTTCCAACCATTGATCCATCTTTGCATGGTAATTCCAATGCAAATCAACCACCTATCAAAAAACCTATGACAAGTC
>Ga0116228_10002018_pt1 | contig 17296 bp, 11 predicted proteins | sample S1TSphfallax_2_FD_89694 | JGI IMG/M metagenome (GOLD analysis project Ga0116228, IMG submission 89694) | Host-associated microbial communities from peat moss isolated from Minnesota, USA - S1T2_Fc - Sphagnum fallax MG | ecosystem: Host-associated > Plants > Peat moss > Unclassified | place... | reverse complement strand
CCTGCCCTGCCCGCCCTTTTATTTTTCCTTATCTTTTACTCTTTATTTGGCCCCTGCCCTTCCCGCACGGCCCTGCCCCCTGCCCTGCCCTGCAAGACAGACGGACAGACGGACCCTGCCCTGTCTGGCCGCCCGTTTTTCCGAATCCCGGGACCCGTTTTCCGAATCCCATTTTCCGAATCTGACTGTCTGGGCCGAATCCGGTTTTCCGAATCCGATCGTCCGGGCCGGTTCCACCACGTCAATTAAGACGCAGAACCGTCTTCGGACGGACAGACAGATAGACGCACGCACTACATGAATTTATATATAAGATGGCAATTTCAATTCTGGGGCCCTGGTTTTGAATACGTCTATTTGTGTCATACTACGGATGCTTTCTTTATGTGAGGGGCAATTTCAGTTCTGGTGTGCTCTGATTTCTTTAGTTTTCAGTATGTGATGTCACGGAACCATGCTTTCTTGGTGCAAGTGGCAATCCCAGTTCTTGAGCCCTGATTCCCTTACTTTTCAATATGTCTGTTCACGTCATGGTAATGGTGTTTCTTTGTATGCTTTCTTTGTATACAGTCAGCAATCTCAAATCTCGAGCCCTGATTTCCTTAGTTTGTAATGTCTATTTGTGTCATAGTAATGTTGTTTTTGGAATACTTTGTTTGTACAAGTGGCAATTTAAATTCTTTTGTCCTTATTTTCTTAGTTTTGAATGTCTATTTGTGTCATTGTAACAGTGTTTCTTGGTATGCTTTGTTTGTATAAGTGGCAATTTCAATTCTTGTGCCCTGATTTTCTTTGTTTTCAATTATTTATTCATATCATGGCAACTGTGCTTCCTTCTATTTTTATGTCCATTGCTTAGTTTTCAATACGTCTATTTGGGTCACAGTAACGGAGCTTCCTCTCATGTTTCTTTTGTGCAAGTGGCAATGTCACTTCTGGTGCCTTGATTTCCTTAGTTTTCAATACATCTATTGGCATCATACTAATGATGTTTCTTTGTATTTTTTTTGGTTTGAATGACATGTGAATTCTTGTGCCATGATATTTTCAGTTTTCAACACGTCTATTCATGTCATAGTAACCGTGCTTCCTTTTTTTTCAAATTTTTTTCAAAAATTGTGCAATATGTTTATTTGCGTCATAGTAACCGTGTTTGCTTTTATGCTTTCTTCCTGTGATTCACAAATTTTTCATGCTCTAATTTTTCTGCTACTCAAGCCTCCTTGGTGCTTCATAGGTTCTTACCCTTTTCATTCTCCAAGCTTGGGCTCAAACTTTTGAAACCATCAAGGCAGTAACGTACACCTATCCACACTCTCTTACATGGGAGTGTCTAGTAAGTAAAATGGAACCATACTCAGTCTTTAATCAAGCCCATAAGTTCTTGAATTTCAAAAAAATGTGCCAAAACTAACCCAAGGGCTTAAAAAATTGGAATTATGGAGCTCAAACCCACACCCAAAAAACCTCCCCCCAAATCCTTCCCCCCAAAGAAAGAAAGTTCAGAACCTCTTGAAGATAAAATTTATAAACATATACATACTATACCATTAGAATGAAAAGGAAAATGTGGAAGGGAAACTTGAAATCTCCATATTTTTCAGCATCACTCTCCTTTGGGGCAGAGGGTGAATAATTTTCCAAGATTAAAAATAAACAGGTGCCAAACCTAATAATAAACAGGACAGATGGGTAGATATATTCAGTTATTAAAGAAAAAGGTCTTTAGATGGGTAATGGCTATTGCTTGGAAGACATTAAATAAGCAAAGGGTCCATATTGCAGGCAGTACTTTGGCCCTGCGGGCTTCCTCTTTTCCCTTAGTGCCCATGGGCCCCCTGCAAGATGTGTCTGGAGACCCCAGACACATTTTCATGTTGCCCATTACAGACTTTGGCTCCTGTAACACATATTTTGGGAATCATCCATCTTTTCTGAGATAAAAGATGAATCAGCCCAAGGGCAGATAAGGAAAAAAGGACCCTTCGCTTCCACTCTTGCTTGAGAGGAAAGAGTATGCATGATCACCTAACAATGCCGGATACATGTGTTCATGCTGCTTAATCTTGATCACAATGCGATACATATGGCCACCCTGCTAGTTTCCTTGAGACTGGATTTCGATACTGGCCGCTGCAATTATTCCTCTTGCTAAGACTCTCTACAGCTTTAGATTGATAGCTAGTTAGGCCCGCTTTACGTTAGGAGTGAGGACCAATAGTCAACCCAAATCCAGCATTCCTATTGGTGCAAAACTTGAAATAAGCCCCAAGGGCTTTATACTAGGAGTCAAGGCTGAAATAGAAAAAAACTTTTCAATCTGCCCCAAGTACTAATAAATGGTGAACTTTATGGCCTTGTATTGGCCCCTAGGCTGAAAAAAGAATACCATCAAATTTGGGACCCTGGGGTCAAAGTTCCAGCATTTTTTAATATTCTGAAGTCAATGTTCTAGCTTTTATTAATAACTTGAGGCCAATTTGCAACCCAAACATGCTCGAAGTTGGCCCCAGGTTTTTCTGGCACCATAATTACCATTTGCTTCGGTATTTTCAAGTTCTCTTGATCTGTTTCTTAACCGTTCAACTTTGCCAAATTGCTATTTTTCTATTTGGCTAATTTGATTTCACTGATTTGGCGAGTCCACATTGCCAAATTGTTGAGTTCATGTTGTCATGTCTGCATTCACCAACTCCACATTGCCAAGGGAATGTGGCCAAATTACCAAGTCCATTTCACCCTGCAGACTGCCTGAAATGAGATTCAAACTGCCCACAAATATAAATATTTCTGGGGTTACAATGCCTAAATTTGTTTTTCAGTCTGCTGAAACTTCTGCCCCAAAAACTCACACTGCCCCTTTTTGTTTCTCACTGGTGGCTTTTGAATGAAAGGTTAGCTCTCTGAAAATTTGTCCATAAAATTGCATCAATGAAACTTCATCCATTTCCCCCATTGAAAATCCACAAATGTTATTTTACAGATGTTTATCCATGGAATCTGACTTTTAATGCAAAGAAAAAAGAAAAAAACCTACAAATCAGGCATGAAATATTATTATAAATCATATTTCTTGGATGAACTTTATTACATACTGAGATTTTTCAGATGGACTTCCACTCAATTATGTTGAGTTCAAATCCACATCACTCCAAAAAATGGATACAAAAAAAACATGAAATTTCAATTTCTTTTGAATTTTTTGAAACTATTTTTGTTTTTCACATAGGTTGGATACCACTGATGAAGAAAGAAAATAAAAGTGGATGGCATTACATGGGTGTCTTGGAGCAGGGTGTTCCTGAAATAAGGGCCCCTCCAACTCGCACCTTGACACCCCCATGACCTAAGACAAGAATATCAGTCCCTCCTTACATAAAGATAGAGAGGAACAAGTGACTAATTGCCAGATTGTTCTATATTAATGGATGAAATTATGATAAATTATTGATTAAGGAGGAGTACAAGGAACCCACATTTCAAATGGAGAGATATTTAATTTCAACTTTCAAAGCTCACCAAATTTGACCCCATGCAGGATACCAAGGTGACTATTTGTGTATGAATGACAACCACATGAGCTTTTTGCTTGTCATGCCCACTGTGGAATGGAATATTGTGATATAAGGGCAGCTTCCGCACATGTCTGCCCAATAATTAATTAAAATTTCAAGATTCCATTTGGAAGGCAGGAAAAGAAAAGAAGCAGAAGGAGACTAGTCAGTCCCAAAGTAACTTCCAAATTTCAGAAGTTACTTTTTCCATCCTTGCGGGGTGAAAGAACTTTCAAAATTTCACCTTGAGTACAGCCAGGGTGAACCAGCACCCACATTGCAATCTTGACATCTTCGAGTGAGGCCTCTTAGTGGTCATATTCAGCCCAAAAATGTATGTGAACTCACAGACCCTGATTTAGTCTAAGCACAGGATATTTGTAATGTTTAGAAGTCATTTAAATGGGTTTTGAGATTTTTGCCATGGTACCAATACCCTGGGTGCTGGTTCACCCAATGCATCTCAAGTGGTGCTTAGTATGTGACCCTGTGGAAAAAAGATTTCACATCCAAGTTTAGTTATTTACTTTTTTGCAACCCCACCCATAAAACTGAAACTGGGACAGGAAAAATGTGGGGGGAATACTAATAGCAAACCACCCGGACTAATCAATCATTATGACGGGCCATTCAGAAACAACGACCCGCAGGCAGATAGTATTTATGACACTCTTTTCTGCAGGTGCACACCGTTGCCGCGCCTTTTACGAAGCCACCGCAAAGTGTGCAATTATGCTGAGCCAATAGCATTTTGCATGAGCGAAACCGACATATTTTAACTTTTCTTCATCGAATTTTACTGTGGATCAGGTGCTAAGCCCAGCTGGAGATGGTCTTAAACACACCTCCCAAGGAGAGAACTTCAGCTTTCAAATTACAGAGATTGTACAAAAGAAGGTAACTTTTTTTGAAAAAAAGTTATAGAAAAATTACCCTACACAGCTTATTGGTAATAGTAAAAGCTATTTGGGAACATTAAAAGCATTTGAATTTTTTAATGAAATGCCAATCAAAGTGTCCAATTGCCGCCCCCCCCAAATAGATCCCAAAATTAAAAAAAAACTTCTTTAAGTTGGGTGGGGAATAACCCATTTTTGGCTCGTGTTGGACTTTTGGGCCTATCCGTGAGCATTGACCTCAGCTGGGCCCTCAAATCCAGGAGCAGCCTGAAAGTATAGCCTGAAAAGAACTCTTTCAATTTCAGCTTGGTACTGAACGAACTTCGTACCCAAGGACAACTTCATAATTCCAAATTCAGGGATCTTCCAAAATGTAAGGTTCATTGTTTTAATGCGTCAAAGTAGCCGGTGCGGATGTCATGGTAGTACGTCGTCACTCAAGAATTGGAATATAAATTCCATGCATCCGGCACAACAATTGTGCATTCAAATTCGACAAGTTCAATTTGCATTGCTGTGTTTGCTTGATTGACCTGTTGCAACAGAAATTCAACATGTCTGGACTCTTATCATCTCTCCTGTTGCAACAGAAATACAACATTTCGGGGCTCTTACCACCTGTGCTGTTGATTAGTACTACTGCACTCTTGGCTAGTTTTTTTGTGCACTTGCTGTCCAAGTATGTCCTGTTCAAGAAATCTAGTAGCTTCCGGTTGCCTCCAGGGCCACGGCCTTGGCCTGTAGTGGGGAATTTGTTGCAGTTGAGTCAGAGTGGTCCGAATCTGCATGAAACATTTACGAACTGGGGGAAACAGTATGGGCCTCTCCTCTACCTTCGTCTTGGTTCTGTGCACACTGTTGTGGTATCTTCTCCTGCAATGGTCAAGGAATTTCTCAAGACACACGATCAACAATTCTACTATCGCCCCACACAAACGATGTTAGGCGAAATTGTATTTGCCACCAATGGTATAGCATTTGCGGAAGGAGGTCCCATGTGGCGGTACTTGCGCAAGCTTTGTATGACTGAACTTTTCACTGTGAAACGTTTGCAATCATTCCAACCGATGAGAACCAAAGAGATTAGTAGCATGATCAACAATATCTACATGGAGAGCGAGCAAGGGAAAGTGGTGAATCTAAACTTTCAACTTACATGTCTTGTCAACAACATTATCACACAGACGCTGTTTGGGAAAAGGTATTTACTCAATTCTACCTTATTTCTATCAATTCCTTTTTTCATCTTCTTCTCCTTGTAGGAACGTTGTTAGTGATCAAAACCTAGTGTTCTTCACAAAGCTTCACATGAATTCATAAGTTCAAATTGTGTGTTGTTGGCAATTAGGTTCTACGGAGTGGAGGAGTCAAGGGAAACTGACGCGCTTGATTTCAAACAGATTACTGATGAAGTTAACCGTTGGTTTGCAACTCTAATAATAAGTGACTACATTCCTTCTTTACGATGGGTAGCGAGGCTTCAAGGGATCGAGGCCGCCTTGCATGCATTGCGCCAAAGAAAAACTGAATTTGTCCAAAAATTTATAACAGAACACAAAAGTTTAATTGCTACAACAGATCAAGTTAAAGATTCAGGAAACGAGAATACCACAAATAAACCCAAAGACTTCATGAGTGTGTTGCTTTCTGCACCTCGAGAGGATGGGACTGGAAACCTTGATGATCAGACAATCGAATGTGTTGTCATGGTAAGAAGATGGGTCATGCTATGAATCTTGTACTTCTTTTTACATTATGTACAATAACACATGTTTCACTAAAGTTCAATAGTCGCACATGATCACAAAAGCAATGATTTCTTTCTGTCAAACAATCTCTAATGATGATCATAGACATGTTGATACTATTCAAGATTTGCACAATTGTCGAATCATTGTTGAAATTTTTTTTGCAACCAATGAACTAGTAAATGATGAATTTGAGTTTGTTCACCATTTGTTGCAGGAGTTCCTAACAGCTGGAACAGAAACATCGATGTACACAACAGAATGGGGAATGACAGAACTAATACGAAATCCAATGGTCATGAAGCGTGCACAAACGGAATTAGAAACAGTGATCGGAACGAATCGCATAGTTGAAGAAGCAGATCTTCACAAGCTCACATACTTGCAAGCTGTGGTGAAAGAGACTCTCCGTCTGCACCCTCCTGGTCCTTTACTCCTTCCTCATGCTTCACTTGATAAGGCTTGTCAAGTTGCAGGACGTTACGATATACCACCACGTACAAAAATCATGGTGAATATTTGGGCAATGGGACGAGATCCTTCAATTTGGGAAAGACCTCTGGAGTTTTATCCTGAACGTTTCTTGCAGCAACAACAACATTCTGAAGCTCTCAAATATGATCTTCAACCTAATTTTCTACAACAACAACATCCTATTGTAGATAAGACCGTGGATGCAACTAAAAACATGGATGTGAAGGAAAACACCTTTGAACATTTGCCATTTGGGAGTGGAAAACGAGCATGTCCAGGACGCCCAATGGCAAATTTGGTGGTGGAGCATGTTTTAGCATGCTTGCTCCAAGGCTTCAATTGGGAGCTCCCAAATAAACAAGATCCCAAGACCCTTGACATGACTGAAAAATTTGGCGGGGTTATGCGCAAAGCCAAACCATTGCATGTCCGAGCATATCCCAAGTTGCCTGCTCACTTGTACAAGTAATTTAAAGCTTACAACATTCATGAACATTAAACCAATGTCACATGATTGTGGGTTAATTACTAGTTTAAGGTTTAAAATGTTAAAAAACTTAAAACATCACTAGACTTTGAACCATGGACCAATGTTCAGTGGGAATTTGAAAAATGAAAGCATGGCCCTTGTTACAAGTAATGATAAAATAGTTTTGACATATTGAAAGTATAAAAATAGTTACTATGAAGATTTAAATGCTTCATTTTATTATTATAATTTCGAAGAATCATATCTTCAAATGTATATGTTTTTGAAAATTGCATCTATTAGTCAATTTCAAATATACTAGTAACCTACTTTTATTATATAAAGCTTTTCGAAAATTGTATTCAACTTCCTATGGTGGAGCTAATATGGCTTCACATTTTTATCTATAAAGTTTTTTAATATACATTCTTGTGTATATGTCAAAGGTTCTTGGTTCATGGACTATTCCAAGGACAATTCCAAAAATAGTTACCTAAGCCTAGCTATTTCCTTTTCTTATTGGCTTTTTTTAATAATTATTTTTCACATTTTTTAATAACTAGGCTGCCTCCATTTTATAACTATTTAAACTTTTTCCCTATCCATCAACCTGGACATGACAAAACAAATTAACATGTGTCTTTGTGTGTTCAGGAAATGTATATTAATTTAAATTAAATTTGACATTGACATAAATAATGATGAATTAAAGCAATGTGCAACACAAAAAGGGTGCCATATATCTGCCCATTAAAGGGCATAGACAAAATAATTGAGGTTTCACTTGACCAATTGAGTGGGAGAAAGAAAAACATGAAAAAATAAAAATATCTAGTTAAATTTTTTTTTCATATACATATATTGCTCTTTGCTTATCTCAATGAATGTTCTTTTCTATCCTGTCTTTCCCTTAATTACTTAATTTTAAAACTCAAGATCAGGGATGAAATTGTGAATGGAAGACTATTGGATTGATTTGACCCACTTAGTATTTTCCCATTGCCTTTTCACTTGAAGTATTGAACAATATACAATTAACATTGAATTCACTTGAAAGATTCAATCCTATATACATCATGAAAGATTTGACAATGCATCACCCATGTACTAGTTGATGCATAATGTAATGTTTAACATCATTGTGGGTTGATCATTATATACCAGTGCTGCAGTCATGAATCCAAATTTATGTCTGTGAAACATATATAAGTAGAAATTGATGGATCTTTTTTGTGGAAAAGGTTTCGCACTTCAAAAAATTGCGAAAGCATAGATTCTTGTATTATGTCTGCATATCTGAGGCTCCATTCTTTTGGCATTTTTGAGGTTGCTCTTGACCACAAGCTTGAAAAGGCTGCAGAGACTGCAGAGACCTTGCGCTCATCAAACTCTGCAAAATGTTCCAAAATGTTTGCAAATTTAAAAAATTTCAAGTTGTATGCGTATAGACAATGTGATCAAGCACATTAATACAAACTACATGATCCCTTAAAATATCATTTTGGGTCAATTAATGGAGTATTTTCAGAAATCAAAATGAGGTGTAACATACCTGAGTGTTGCAAGACTTGTGAAAGTACTTTTTCAGGAAAATCCTTGGTTGATTTGCCGTCAATTTCATCATCGAAGTATTTGCCGAGGTTTTCCTTGAGAATTTGCTCTTCGGGAAAGGATGAGATTATCACCACCATTAGTTCCACGAAAAATTCCTCCAAGTCCTCCAAAGTGCAAAGTACGCGTTTTACAATGACATCTATAGCGAAAAGAATTTGTAATATTCAAAGGCCCATTCAAGACAAGACAATTCAGCGGTTGGGTCGACAGCAACAGGTATAGTTTGGGTAGTGTCTTTCTTGATATTGTCAAATGTTTCAAGAATTGTAGTATTGCCAAAATAGTGGTGGAACCATTGTTGAGCTGCTTGATCAGCTTCTGTTTCCAAAGGATTGCGCTTGTGATAAAATGGAGTTACAAATTTCGGAATAACGAAGTCTTGGACTTGGTTGTGTTGTTGGAGTTTCAGGTCATCTAAGTGTTTCAGACCTTCCATTGCCTGCATGAGAAATATATAAATGTTTATCATTTAGTAACTTGCAATGTATTGACAAGAGACTGAGGTAGTTGGAAAAGATTGAAAACATTAATTGAGTGGTGACTTGATCCTCATGTAGTGCCATGTGACACTACCCATTGTAAACCAATACTATGTTTAATGAAAAAAGATGAAAAGATTGTGAACAAGATTCAATGCACAGCGAACATGAGCACCACCTTACAAACATCACCCCCTACACATTTATGTTAGTATGGAGTCTGCAGACAAACGCATTCAATCTAGTGTAACATGAAGAAAGAATTAATAATAAGTTATTACATGCTCCAAGTTTATAAGTTTAGTGGGATGGTATGAGGGCTAATAACTAAATGTACCTGCAACTGAGCATGAACAACAGTCGTCGCCGAGGATGAAGAGTTTGGTCCGTAAGCTTTCATGCGCCCCAAGCCACCACCACCAGTGCGTGTTCTGGACTGGAAGGCTTGGGAAGAGGAGCTCCTCAGCTCCAAAGCCAAGCGCGGTACGTTGATGGGGCTGATGCAAACTACACCATGCAGTACACTGGAGACGGAAGGCAAAGGCAGGAGTTGTGCAGCCATGATCGGTACTCTTGGGAAGGAAGGAACGAGATTGGTGTTGGAAGACGTGAAAGTGATTGGTGACAAGAAAAATGGGCTGTAGATACGTGCAAGACAGGCGAATGGGTTGTGGATACTTGCAAGGATATCCCTATTTTGTACTGAAAGGCGATAGGCTAAAGGCAAAATACCTCCCTATTACACGGCTACGACACACGTGCCGGGTTTTAGTCCTTAATGCTGCAGGCACAAATGTGCGAAGGAACAGGAACTCTCAGGAAGATTTTCTTTCAAATTCCTCAACTTGAGCGAATGTCGTCAACTGTATCCTACGACGGTCATCATTTTAATTGTAATTAATACAATTCAAAATGATGACCGTTGTCGGTGTTATACGTGACGACGACTGCCCCATGTGGGCCGTGGCATCTTTTTCAAACGTGCTGCAGCTGGCAGCAAGTGACGACATAGGCAACGCCTTAGTAGGGGAGAACTATGGGTGGAAGTGGTCACTATAATTTCAAGTGACGAGCAATCAGAACTGGTAGGCTATATTGGGGATATTTTGGGAATCTTTCGTTCATGGACCATTCCAAGGACAATTCCAAAAATAGTTACCTCAGCCTAACTATTTCATTTTCTTATTAGCTTTTTTTAAATAATTATTTCTCGTATTTCTTAAATAACTAGGCTACGTCCATTTCATAACTTTTTCTCTCTTTTTCCCTATCCACCAACCTGGATATGACAAAAACAAATTAACATGTGTCTTTGTGTGTCCATGAAATGTATATTAATTTAAATTAAAATTTGACATTGACATAAATAATGATGAATTAAAGCAATGCGCAACACAAAAAGGGTGTCATCTCTGTGCCCATTCAAGGGCATAGATAAAATAATTAAGTTTTCACTTGACGAATTGAGGGGGCAAAAACAAAATAGTGAGTTAAATTTTAAAATAAAATAAAAATTATATATATTTATATATATAGCTCTTTACTTGTCTCAATGAATTTTCTTTCTCTGTCTCCTCTTTCCTTTATTTACTTGTTTTGAGTGAACCTTGTTCAAGAAAGAACCATTGAAACAAATATGAAAACATTATTATAGAAAAAAAAGTTCAATATTGCTGGTAGTGCACAGTAACATCGATCTCAAATTATTTTCTTTAAAAAATGGTGAAAAACTCCTTACAAATAGCATGTTTTCTGTTTTTTCATTTTATAAAAAAAATGGCCAAGCTGCTAAATTCCGCCAAAATAAAGAAACACCACATTAGAACGTGTGGAATAGTACCCCTGTAAATAAAAGTAGTCTTTTACTTCTACAGGCACACAAGTTTGGACTCTCCACAGGGTCTATTTTTGTCAAATTCCTCAAGTAGGACCCTTGTCAATTAACCCCAGAATAAATTATCATAACTGATGAGTGTCGTATGTGGGCCGTGGTTTTTTTCAAAAGTGCTGCTACAAGTGGCAACTCGAGGAAATCCCTAGGTGTAGAAGTGGTCAATTTAATTATTTTATTTCGAAAAATGGTGAAAAAATCCCTGGAAACCACGTTTTTCTGGGTTTTTTTTTCATTTTGAAGTTGCAAAATTTCGCCACAATAGAAAAAAAAAAAAACTCCACATTAGAATGTGCAGAATAGGTAGTAGCCATTAGTACGTGTTTAAAGAAAAATAGGTAGTCTGCTATGCTACAGGGCACAAATGTGTAGAGCCCGTAGCCTGTACAAGAATGGCCTGGAGCCTGAGATCACAGCTGAAAATTAAGGAATGTCGGCATACTTTCCTCTGCATAGAACACGTGCCCTAGTAGTTTCTGTTTTTTCCATTCCTTGTTGGCTGCACAACAGCAGACTCAATTACCTACCTACCAGCCAAAGCTGTTGGCAACCCCCAGGTGATGCTCATGGAGATTTCCTTAGTAACTGTGTTTGGTAGTATGCTGTCTTTGTACAAGTGGCAATTTCAAGGGGCCCTGATTTCCTTGCTTTTGAATACGTCTATCAGTGTCATACTACGAATGCTTTCCTTTTATGCTTTCTTTATGTGAGGGGCAATTTCAGTTCTGGTGTGCCCTGATTTCATTAGTTTTCAGTATGTTGTGTCAAGTAACCATGCTTCTTTTGTATGGTTTCTTGGTGCAAAGTGGCAATTGCAGTTCTTGAGCCCTGATTTCTTTAGTTTTCAATATGTCTGTTCATGTGTTCATGTCATAGTAACAGTGTTTCTTTGTATGCATTCCTTGTCAGCAATCTCAAATCTCAAGCCCTGATTTCCTTAGTTTTTTATGTTTATTTGCATCATAGTAACAGTGTTTTGGGCATGCTTTCTTTGTACAAGTGGCAATTTCAATTCTTGTGTCCTTATTTTCTTAGTTTTGAATGTCTATTTGTGTCATTGTAACGTATGCTTTCTTTGTACAAGTGGCAATTTCAATTCTTGTGTCCTTATTTTCTTAGTTTTGAATGTCTATTTGTGTCATTGTAACGTATGCTTTCTTTGTACAAGTGGCAATTTCAATTCTTGTGCCCTGATTTTCTTAGTTTGCAATTACATGGGAGTGTCTAGTATGTAAATGGAACCATACTCAGTCTTTAATCAAGCCTATAGGCTCTTGAATTTTGAAAAAATGTGCCAAAACCAACCCAAGGGCTTAAAAAATTGGAATTATGGAGCTCAAACCCACACCCAAAAAAACTCCCCCCAAATCCTTCCCCCCACAGAAAGAAAGTTCAGAACCTCTTGAAGATAAAATTTATAAACATATAAATACTCTACCGTTAGAATGAAAAGGAAAATGTGGGAACTTGAAATCTCCATATTTTTCAGCATCACTCTCCTTTGGGGCAGAGGGTAAAATTTTTTCCAAGATTAAAAATAAACAGGTGCCAAAACAAGAATAAACGGGACAGATGGGTAGATATATTCAGTTATTAAAGAAAAGGGTCTTTAGATGCGTAATGGCTATTGCTTGGAAGACATTAAATGAGCAAAGGGTCCATATTGCAGGCAGTCCTTTGGCACTCCAGGCTTCCTCTTTCCCATTAGTGCCCACTAGGCTAACTACTTATTTGGATTCTATTATAAATTAATTTTCTTACAATTTTTTTTTTCCTCCAAATAATGCTTGGAAAGATGCCATGTGGATGTGATGTTATGTGCTAGACTCATGACCTCATGGCTAAAAAGTAACTGGAGTCATATAAATTTTGTTCATTAATGTTTGATCTTTTTTTCATTGAAACCCACCATTGTACCTTAGACATTTTGAAAATTTTATTTTGGTTTTTCTTGACAACATCACTTTATGCTCTTCCCATCCACATAGAAACAAGCTCAAGCTCATGTGGCTTCACAACAACAAAATCTCTTATGTTGAGATCTATAAATAGGGTGTATGTTTATTTAAAAAAGGCTTCGAGTTCTTCAACTCGCAATAAGGAACAATGGTTGGATCTTTTACATGATAACTTTCACGATGATTGATTACAAGGCCTTAACCATAGTTGGACCTATAATTGCTTGATGGCCAAAAGTCTTCCAAAAGAATGGAACTTTGACGAAGTAAATTTTTCGACAAATGTAATAAAATATCCTCCTAATATTCCACATATAGGACCATCTTGAGTAGGCTTGCTTGCATAAGTAGCATTTTGTTCAATGTCATGCTTTCAAAATTTCATGTATTTGGATAATTTAGTGTTAATAAACTTTTCTTTCTTCATAAACCTCAACACATTATTGCCCCACATTGGGTGATATGGAACAAGGCTTGATTCCAAGAGGGAACTTTTGTGATTGCTAACCCAATTTTTTGGTTATGTACATAATAACCGGTTGTTACCAACTAATAATTGGTGAAGTAGTATTATTTTGAGATTTTGTTTATTTATTATTGGATAACATGTCCTTAAATTAAGGAGTAATATGTGTTAAGGTAACTGATAAAGTATGTGAACTAGTAACCAGTCTGTTATAATAACCAGTTGTTGACAATAATGAGTTGTTCTTAAACTTTTGGCCAATATATTAGGTTATAATATGTTAAACTTGGTTGAAATAAGTTATTGAAGTTAAACTTGGTTAAAATGGGTTATAGTAGGTTATATTTGGCTAAACTTGATTAGAGTATTTTTTACATTAAATTTGGTTAAATTTAATTTAAATATGTTAGGTTAAATTTGGAAAATTGGACTAAATTGATTAAAAATGATTAAAGTAGGTTATTTAATTAGGTTTAAATTAGAACTTAAATGTGGTTAAACTTAATTAAAATATGTTATTTAAGTTAAATTTGGAAAAAAATTGATAAATTTTATTAAAACTGGTTAAATTAGATTAAACTAAGTTATTCACATTAAATTTGGTTAAACTTGAATCTTTAGGTTAAACTTGCTTAAACTAGGTACTTGGATTAAATTGGGTTAAACTTGGCAAAATTTGATAAATTTAAGATATTTACGCAAAATTTGGTTAAACTTGGTTAATTCAAAATATTTCAGTTAAATTTAATTGGAATAGGTTACCTAAAAATAATAAGGGTAGAACTAGGTTATTAACTACATTAAATTAAACAAATATACTTAGATTAAATGAAGTTATTTGAACTAAATAAAGATATTTAGACTAAATTTATAAACTAAATTTAATGGAGGTTAATTTTAAAAGTTAAATTGAGGTTAAACTTACATGTTTAAATTCAATCAAATTAAATTTATAGGTTAAAATAAATTAAACCAAAGCCAAACCTAGACACATAGGCCAATTTATATTCAACTTAGCCACATGTTCATATATATATATATAATTGGTCAAACAAGGTCAATTATATTCAACATGACTACTAATTGTGTAGTCATAATTTATAATCATATAATTATGTATAATCAAATTTATTGTCATGTAGTGTTAAAAATGGTTGTACTAAACAAAATGATAATGATTGAAGTCCAAATATGACTACATAACTATAATTGGATAATAGTCACAAGTTGTCATAGTCATGAAAATCATGTTTCGGCATATTGATAAAATTGGTCATGGATGCCCCCTCTTACATCTCCATATCATAAAATTTGATGTACAAGTTTGATTTTTTTTGTAACATCTTGTGTCCCAAACATGGTAGCCAATGCACACCATTTAATGTCGGAATCCTCTAAAATCTCTATTGCTTCAAGAAAATCATCTTTTATTAACAAAATAAACATTTTATTAACTTTCAATCTCATGTTAGAAAACTGCACTTGTGTCACTATCACCCCATCATGGGTCATTGAGTTGGATTCATTGAGATAATCACTATTTCTTTCAAACCTTTTGATGTAAAAATGGTCTTAACTTTAGTCTTCTATGCCTTGTGTGAAGCACCCAAAAGCTTGTTACATTCTTTGGTATTGAGTACAAATTGATTAACATTAGTATTGGCCAACTTATCGTTCATGTACTCATAAACATGATACTAATATCCCTATGTTGGTAGCCTAGTTTTGATACCATTAAGGAATACATTATGAACAAGATTATAAGATGCCTTCAACCAAAAATTCAACCAAAAAAATACTTATTGATCAAATTAGTTAATTCAAAGATTTGAATAAGCATAATCTCGAAATCATAGTTGAGAGCCAAAGGATTAGATATGGGTTTTATCATCCATATTAATCTCATCCTGATTACTTAGTCTAATGCATAATACATCCAACATATAGAACCAAGATGTTCATTCATGTACACCTTTGATTAAAATATTTGTATTCTACATTTTGAGACCTTTTGACTTGCTATGATTTTTAAAAAATTCACAAACTCTAATGTAAGAGAAAGGTGCTTTTTTTTTCATCCCTTTAGAATTTTGTATACCTTAACACCTACTTGCCTTATCTCAAATCTTAGAAAGGTCTTAAGACACAAACCATTTCCTCCTCTATGTATAAAGCACTTGGTGAAATGTCCTTGTGTACTTGAAAGGCAAATTATATTGATGAATATCCCTTGTAGAGAAGAGGAGGGACATTTTGTGTACTCCTTAAGAGTAGGAAGGGTTTTATGCATATTTGGAAAAGTAAGATCCCTCTCATTCTTACTGACTATGTGCAAAACTCCTCCTAATCCTACACTTTATCATTTACATATGTTTAGGTTCATGATCACTTCACCTCATGCTTTAAAATGGATAAATCCATGGATTGGAGACATTCCAAAATGTGAGGTTGAATTCAATTGCAGTCTAATCCTGGGCCCTTTATTTTGGGAATGCTTGTCCTACAAACTACTATTTTATCACGTAAACAATCAAAACTTGCACCAAAAGAATTTGTAATAATGGTTTTATTCCAATCAGGGTTTGTTTTTTCCTCAGTTTTGTGACAGTAGCCACACTGGTAGTCATCCACAAGAAGACTTAGCGAAATTTGGCCACAGGACAGAGAGGAAAGTACAAAACTTGAATCCTCCTCCTATATTTTGGCAACCTCATAGAACCCCATTGTCTAAGTATGGCGATTTTAAAAAAAAAACCATCCCTCAAAATATGGTGATTTTGGCACATTTTTTCCACAAAAATCCTTGTATTATTCTTATGTGATTTAGAAAACATGTTTATAGAACATTTAACATGATTATTGCCCCAAGCTAATGGATGCGCATGTGTAGATTTTGGGTGCACCCATCCAACTCATGGGTTGTTTTGAAATCTACCCATCTACTTGTTGGGTTTCTTCTCAGAATATGAATGTTGGGTAACTCATTTAATCATGCCTCTATGTCATTATTATTCTTGGTTGTCACTAGTCTTTTTGTATCATGAGATTCGTATCACTATGAAATGTAAAAACAATTCATATGATTAATTTAAAAAATGAAATTTGTTTGATAAACATACAAATAATTAGCTTCAATTCCTTTAAATCTTATAAAATAAGATTCTTACAAAATTGATTTGAAAGATTAAGCAAGAATTGATTAAAATAAAACACATCAATTTTAAAATAAATTAAAATTTTAATATAAAATTATTTTTAGATATAATTTTAAAAATTAATTTGATGTTATTTTAAAATTTTCAATAAGGCTTCGATGAAGATTTAATAACAAAAATATAATGAAATCAAAATTTAATTAATTAATTAGTTTTTATTGTTGTTATCTTTTATGTTATAAAAATTTATTAATGACCCTAAGATAATAGTAGACATGCATGTATGATTTTAGGTTTTACCAAGCATGTATAGGGCAAACACAACTGGTTATGTTATTCTATGGATGATGGTGCTTGATATCTTATCTAGATGTACTGAAAAAACTACTAAAAAACTATTCTCTTTCCAACTTTCCAATCTCTGTTTTGGTTTTCCTATGCTATTGTTATTATGTTATTTTCATCTTAGTCAACCACTGTAACTAAAAAGCAACCATATTCAATGCTCAAATCCCCATTTCAAACGATTCTCACCAACCCACTACTTGCCTTTTCAACTACATCAAAATTTCCTCAAATGTAGGCTCTG
>Ga0116228_10002016_pt1 | contig 17313 bp, 13 predicted proteins | sample S1TSphfallax_2_FD_89694 | JGI IMG/M metagenome (GOLD analysis project Ga0116228, IMG submission 89694) | Host-associated microbial communities from peat moss isolated from Minnesota, USA - S1T2_Fc - Sphagnum fallax MG | ecosystem: Host-associated > Plants > Peat moss > Unclassified | place... | reverse complement strand
TCATCATTTATTATTCTAAACCTAAAACCAACTAAATACATTACATTAACCAAGAAAATGCATGAAAAAACCTTTGAAGAACCTTAAACCCTAAATGCATAAAAACAAAAATATGGTATTTTATTACTTACCTCATGCAAAAAGTCCTTAAAGTTTTGTACATGTGTGAAGCTTTGATGTACCTTGACAAAATTGGCGTTTATTTGAAAGCTTGATTTGAGTAGATGAATTTGCGACAAAATAGTTTGTTGGTTTTCGAGAAAACCTTACGCACAATGACCAACAAGTAACATTTTTAGAAAGTTCTTTGCTGATATAAAACTAAGAAAGTTTCAAGACACATAGGCTATCTAATAAATACTACTTGTGCCTGAAACAATTGCAAGACCAAAATCATGGTCCAATGTTCAACATTAAGTAATAACAACTTGCACTTCGGCAATGAAGAAAAAAAAACCAAACATGTGACCTTGGAAATTATTATTTTTACCTTATTCACAACTTTTGATGAGTTTTGGACTAGGCTCTACCATTGAAAACCACTTGCAACTTGACCAAAATGACCCAACTCAAACTTCCAAACCACGTTACCAACAAAAATGATAGTGCATGTTCCTTCGCCAATTCTTTGTTCACAATTGATTTGAAAATATATAAGCTTTGTTCTTTCACAATTTGTTTTATAGTTGGATTGTAATGGCAATAATGTAAGAAATAAGAGAAAAGAACTTGGTGAACTTCCTTGAAAACAACAACGCAAGAAGCTTTGGAACTTTTGATGTTGTCTGAAGAAAAACCCTAAACCTTTAGAAGAAGTTGATGACCAAGACTACATGGCCTAGGTTGGTCATAGAGTTTGCAAGTGGGATTAATTCCATCATCCTAGGTCAAAGTAGGTCACGTCATAGATTAGACGAGAAGATTTCTTGTGTTGGTTTTTTTAATTTCAAAACTTGAAGGCTTGTTGTTTGAGTTTGAACTAATAACTAGGAGCCATGTGTTGACTAGAAAAAGAAGTCCTTGAAAACCATTTCAACCTTGGTGGCCTTGGCTCCTTTTATCATGTTTACATCCATTTGAGACAATTCAATACGTGAAAATCACAGATGTGGAGATCATGGATACTACTGATAAGACTAGTAATTCAAAGTTTAAGCTAAATTAATCATGGTTAAACTAATTAAGAAGTTACACTAATGATGGTTAAACTAACTAGAAGGCTAGATTAATGATGGTTAAACTAATAAATAAGCTAAACTAATAATGGTTAAATCAATTAAAAAGATAAATTAACATGGTTAAACTAATTAGGAGGTTAAGTTAAACATGGTTAAACCAAATTAGGCTAAATTAAGTTGTTGTAAATATTGATAATATTTGTAATTATGTTATAATACTTATGGTTAATATGTTTCATTAACTTCTAAATGCCATAGACTAAGCTAGCTACCAACATGGGTTCAATAATTATATTATAATACAATTAATCATTACAATCCATCATATTTGTGAAATTTTCTATAATCATGCATATTATTACTAGTATTATAATTTATTAATTAAGACTAGTATTTCAAAATATTTTTATTTATTAATATATTATTCAATATCTATTGTTTTATTATAATTATAACACTAGTATATTTATTGCTAGTAGGTTGCACTAACTAACCTAAGCTATGCAATAATAAAAAATATAATTAATTACCTAATAAGGATTCAATTTCATATTAATAATGAAAATTATATATTATTATTGTTATTGGAAACATTAGTTATGAATAATAATTATATCTATATATAATTATTAAATTATTAATAATTATGGTAGTATATTTATCATTGATAGGCTACATTAATTAGCTTATAATTGGATATATTTTATTTTCAAGTATTTATATATTATTCATATTATTTTATTTTAATTATAATTCCATTAGTTATATTAATATATTTATTGCTAGTAGGTTACACCAACTAACATAGGCTATGTAACAAAAAAAATTTAATTATCTAATAAAGATTAAATTTCATATTAATAAGAATAATCATAATAAAATTATTATCATTCTTTTTCAATAACTATTTTTTAGTTTTATTATTAAATTATTAATTAATAATAGTATGCCTACGGCTAATAGGTTATACAAAGTAACCCAAGCTATGTAAGAATATCATAATATTATTAATTATTGATAAGGATTGTAAGTAATATGAATAGTGAATATATTATTATTATTATTAAATATAAATATGTTATTATTATAATATATTTATGGCTATTATGTTACATTGATCGGCCTATAAATACCCTAGCCTAGAGGTTAATATTGACTTAAGTTGACTATTAGCTTAAGTTATGTAATAATATTATAGCATTATTGATTACCAATTATTATAAGTAATTGTAACATTTAAATTATATCATATATATATATACTAACCAATTAATATTATGATAATACTATATTACTATTGCCTATTGACGTTTATTACTTATAATATAATGAATACATATAATAGGTAAACTAAGTTAGTATGGCATAGGTTCCATGTAATAGTTGCATGTAGGTTGCCATTACATTGGTTGCATTTGTAGCTAATTTTTTTATCCCATATTTTTTGCCTTCCATTCTAAGTATGCACACTATATAATTAGGTGCATTGGTCATGGTCACAAATGCAATTTGGATTGAGTTAGTGAAAGAGGTTCAACCCTAAATGTTAAACCCAAACACAAAATTGGATTATTTTTAACCTACCTAACTAACCTAGCCCTACACAAGCAAATGCATAATTGCCACGTGGTATTGCCTTCCCCATTATTTATTAAACATGTGTCAAAATCTTATTGATCTTAAATTGCATAATGAATAATGAAATAAGGTTCAAACTACCATGTGTCATCATCTCCTCAATGCGCGTGGCAAAATCTTGTCCACCCAACTTTCAATGGTCCAAATTTCATTTCATTTACAAATAAATTTTAAAAGATTAAATTAGGGTTTGGTTGCCACATGTCACCATTATATTGATGCATGTGTTAGAATCCTATTCACACTATATTGGACAAATTAAATAGCTTAAATCTATTAATTAATATTGAATATTGAAATAGGGTTGAAAATGACACGTGTCACTACATAATTCACTTTTAAAAATGGGCATGTGTCATAAAAAGAAAGGTCACCATTTTGGTTGCACATGCATGCAACTCCTTGTGTAGATTACAAATGGATGAAATGTATAATGATAATGCATATACATGTCAAATACAAATTGTCATGTGCAACTACATGTCTACTGCAACTTGTTTTACACAACTAGGGGAAATTTTAGTTGCATGTGTTGCATGCAACTAATTTTTAGTTGCATACTCCAATTGCAAAAACCAAATTTTCTTCTAGTGGTAGTACCCAAGAATAATGGAAAATTGCGAATCTATATAGATTTTAGAAAACTAAATGTAGCCACAAAGAAGGATCCATACCCATTACCTTTTACATATGAAGTTCTAAACATAATAGCAGGGTATGAAGCATTTTCCTTTTTAGATGGGTATTTAGGATATCATTTTATTGTTTGATGTAATATAATCTTTTTTGCTCCCCTTGTTGTTTATTGTTGGTCAAACCCTAAACCCTGTAACCCACTTTCCCATATAACACACAATGTTTACCATGTTTTGATTACATTCATGGCTTTATGTAAATTTTCTACATCAAGGTTCTGTCAACATTCTAGTGTCAACCAATGTTCTTTAACACAAGCTTTTTAAGCTTCATTGAACTAAAAAGGTATTTGTAATATTACTCCAAAAAAAAAAAGGGATGAATATGGGCTTTTGGAAACACCATTGGTAATCATTGATAACCATGTGATCATTAACTCTCACTCAAAAGTTTTGTGATTCCTTTGTGGAGATTTTTAACACACATAAGCCTCAAATGTCAAATGTTGTTTTATAATTTGACCAATGGTATCAACATTTTTAGAATAGGTCATTATTGGATGTGCTTTTGAATATAAAAATTATATGTATAACATATATATCATATATATTGATAATGACCTATTTACGAAGAAAATAATTTGCTAGTTTGACATATGCAATAATTGTATCAACACAAAATATTTTCCAACTTTATAATCCATGGTTTTTAATAATCAAAATTTCATGTTTAGTTGTTTTTTGAGGCCATCCATAAAAACTAAAGTTATCACAAAAAAGGTAAAAAAAGAATGCATGTTTTCATATTATGTAATAGTATTCTACATTGCCCATAACTAAATGACAAGAACATTGAATTAAAGTATTTCTTTATATGAAATAATATAAGTTTCCATTTTTGTAAATTTACAAATGAAATCAATATCTATGTTGACATGCTAGTTATAACAATAGTAAGCCCCTTTTAAAACTTGCCAAAACCCATAATGAAATAATAAATATCATGTGATTTTAATATGTTTGCAATGGTGGTTATCTTCATTCTGGTCCAAGGAAACGAATGTTTACAAATCAACTTTATGTCTTGTTTTGTTCAACAAATACACACATGTAAATACAAGCTGTATACTATGAGTAAGATCGTTTGTTAACCAATCACTTTTGTATGAATATTTGGCTTGAATCAATTATAAATTGGTTGAATGATGAAACAACATGCATCCAATTGTTGGGACCTTATGCCTTAGGTAAGATCACATTAGGCACTAGTTGCATTCAATATGGATGCATACGGATGGATTATAATTCACTAGAAATATGAAAAGGTGTAATTAAACAACTTAAAATCTTCAAAATATGTATCAATCTTTCCATTTTAGCACCATGAGACACCTAATGAACTAATTATAAGTTAATGGATTAAAAATAAACATGTATAACAATGGCATTAGGTGTTAAATCCTCCACTTCAAGATGAATTGGAGTTCGAAGTTATACCCCTTTGGATGAAAAAAAAAGGATAATACAAAATGAATAATTAAAAAATGATTTTTGAGTTACAAATATGTTTTAAAATTCCAAATCTAGGATCAATTTAGGTTCAACCATTTTTTATGAAATTCCTTCCAGTTTGTAAGAATGAATCATCTTCACTTGGATGAAATTTTATCCCTAATTTGCATTGCACATTTAGATGGTGGCGTTATGACTTTTGAAGTCATAAACTTGGCTTAATACCATTGTTTAATGAAGACATTTCCTTTATCTTTGACATGTTGACGAGGTGATTTTGACCTTGGAGAATGAGGCAAGGTTGAATCTAAACAATGAGGTGCCACATATGGTAGCACCATTTTCTTCATTTGGCCACAATTTGCAATTATGATGGGCTTGAAGGGAATCCCATCAGTGTTGCCAACACTATCAATCGCCATGAGAACATTTAAGCCATCAATTACACGACCAAACACAACATGTTTCCCATTTAGCCAAGGCAATGGATTCATGGAAATGATGAATTGTGATTTGTTGCTATTCCTCCCTTTGTTTGCCATGGACACTATACCCACTGCATCATGTTTATGTGTAAAATTTTCATCATTGAAATTACCACCATATATAGAATCACCTCCTTGGCCATTTCCTAATGTAAAATCACCTCCTTGAGCAAATTTTCCTTTTATAACTCGATGGAAATAACTTCCTTTGTATTTCTTGCCCTTTTCTCCAGTGCAAAGGCATCGAAAATTTTCAACAGTTTTGGGTACAGTTGAATTGAACAAATCAATTATTATCCTCTGGACCAATTTCTTGTCTCCAATCATAACTTCCATAAACACTTGTGGAGGCATGATTGTCATGCAATTTAATAATTTCAATTATTATTTTTCACGAGGCCCAAAAACTTAAATATGGAGGTTTTCAATTTGGGCTTTGAAATAACATGAACCACACACGATTCACATGGCTTGGACAAAAATTGATCAATTTTCTTCTATAGAATTAAACAAACATGGAATTGATATAAATAACATACGACAATCATCAAATGCATCAAATGATGTAATCAAAATACCTTCATATGAAGTATTACAATAATGATATCATATACAATATGTTCAATTTGTTTAAGTTTATAATAGAACATAATCTATCAAGATGAAAAACAACGAGAAGTTTCAAATGGGGTCTAGCTTGCAATATATATTTTTTAAATATCAATATTAATGTTCATGTTATTTAATGTAACAACCTCCACCTAATTAATAACTCAAATTCCCAAGATGAAATTTATTGCAAGTAATTCAAAATGTATGACCAATTCACATTACTTAGATTGGAAAGATCTTCAACCCTTAGAAAGGAGGAAGTTGTTGGCTCAACCATAGTTTCAATTAGATAGCATCAAAATTTTGTTACAACATTACCTTTCATTAGAACTTAACATATAAGAATTGAGTTTATTGCTTTAAAGAATGTGAAATTTTATCAATAAGTTTGAAATGCCCTTTTGTCAAATCCATGAAACTTTATTGATATACAAAAAGGTGCTATTTGCCAATGGATACAACCTTTCAAAAAAATTCACAACACAATTCTATGTCTTTATTAATTAAAATCCTTACATTCCCAATCTTCTTTAAATAATTAACCAACTTTTGGGTCACATACATGAACCATATATACCATGAAATTGACATAACTTCATTGGAGTTGGTTTAGGTAGGACAACTTTAGGTTCCATAAGCCACAGTCGTCAATTGGACAATTCCAAGTTGGAAATATGTTTAGCCCATTCCCAAGTAAAGAGACATGGAAAGGTATGTTTTCAAACTTGTGTCGTTTTTATAAAAAAATCCAACACCATATTCATGAGAAAAAAACTAATACTTTTTCCACCAATTTGCATTTCATTCGTCTTCAATTGAATTTGAATTTGAATTGAATATTAACTAAAGTGAATTTAAATCCAATTGTTGAAGCAAATTTACTTGAATTAGAATTGAACTTAATGGAATTCAATTCAATTCAATTCAATTCAAATTTTAGTATTTAAATTCAACTCAATAAAATTTTAATTAAATTCAAATCAAATTCAAGTTTCATGCAATGTCATTCACTATTTTCATTCAAATGGAACTTAATTTCAACATAATCATTTCTTTTTTTTCGTTGATTGATTGTCAATAATGTTATGTAATAGCAAATAGCTTAAGTGCAACAATGGTATTTTTTGTCGATTATAAAACCTTGTGGCTGGAAAAAAAGTTATGGATTAATCCAAGGTTAGAAAATTTCAATTCAAAAATTCTATAAGCATGTTTTTTAAAAAATCCACTTGTTATGATTCCACTTATATTAGATCTTATTTTCACTATTTATAGCAATAAAATATATATTGTAAAAAAATTCAAAATTCTTAAATTATTTTTTAAAACACCTACAATGTGAGAGAAAATAATCCAATATTTATAATATTTTGACAAGAGAAATATTTTTTTTGAAGGTGAAGGAATTACTATTTTGAATTCAATTTTATGGATAAAAATGAGAAAAAAAAATTAATTGGTTTTTCTAAACATAAAAATTTATTTAAAGGTAAGTTGAAGTTTAATCAATCTTTGAATTTTAATTTTACAATTTTAATTTTTTTCTTTACATTATAATCATTTTCTTTTTATTTGTGATCATTTTTTATTCCAAAAATTACATATTTCTTTTTTAAGAGGAAAAATCTCAAGCATATGTGAGAACAAAAGTAAGTATGTGATTTAAAAAAAATTTATAATCATTAGTTGGGATATCATGATTTTCATGGGCGAGGTTGGCAGAAAGAAAAGTAGAAGGAAAAAATGTTTTGATATTGTAATTGTAATTTTTGTATGACTTCAATTTTTTTCATTTGTTTACATTGTTTGTCTTATAATTGATTGAAATTGTATTAATCTAAACTACATGCTATTGTAAAGCCTATTGATATGAAAATATTGCACACTTGTATATGTCCCCTCTATCATCTCCTAGTGTGTATAATCATATTGGTGTGATTTTACTCGCAATAATGTTTGGCCATGACTGAAAATGGATATTGAAAAAAAAAATCCATTTAATTTTTTTTTGGTCATTGTGCCTTGTTGATGGTCATGGCAAATGTTATTTTTATTGAAAACTAACATCATTTGAAAAGAAATGGCATTTCCAAATCTCGTGGGATTAATGTGATTTGTGGGATGAATACATGTTTTCCTATGTCATTGTGTATGAATATTTCAGCATTAAGGAATGTGGCATGAATTTTTGTACAATCATAGATGCGCCATTTGCTTAACCTTGAATGAAATTATAATAACATGACAAGACAATTCATCTTTAGTCAAAGTTCATGTGGTGGTGTACCCAAACTTGTCAAGGTATTCAAAAACTCCTTCAAACATAGGTGTTCATGGTTAGGCTTACCAATAGAATCTACATTTAAATAGGTAATCACTTGAAAATCAATCCATAATAAAGTAATTTATTTCATTGACAATAATATTTTTGGAGTCAATATTGTCTTACTAACAATGTAATTAATTTTAACATGCCATTGTTTTAAATATTTATAAACATTAACAATCAAATCATTCAATAAATATCCCATCCAAAACATGGATCAAATCATTATCATTCAGAATGTATGTTGCTTTACAACCTTCACCAATGCATTGTGAAAGTTTTATAAAATCATTTTGTTCTTGTGCATCTTTTCCTTGTGATTGTTGGACTTGCATGTTGATCAATTTAGGAGCATGACTTTCATGTGTAGCCAAAAGTATGATTTCTTGAGACACGTTTTGACAATGACCTCCCTATTTCAATGTTCTATGTTAATAAAAATTGTTTGACATTTCCCCTCAACATGGTGATCTTACCTCCAAGTGGTTGATTTTCAAACATCCAAGATGCACATGTTGCATGTGATCTCTTCTTGATTGATTCATTGATCAATAACATGGTGATGCACCATTGGACATTCATTCATCCTAGATAATGAATTTAACATGTTCAATCAATCACATGTATCTAACCTCATGGGAATGTTACTCGTGGAGGCTTTGTTTACTATGTAATAAAATTTGAATTAAGAATGGGTGGTTTGACCTCCTTGAAATAGTAAGATTATGATTTGTAATGATGCCATTGTAAAAATGATTTCACACTTTGAATGAATATCCATGAGGATGAGATTGTTCAAAAATGTTTTACATGTAACTCCAAGTTCATCCATGGAAAATGAATTTGGCCAATTAATGAACACCATGTTCAATGGAACAATGCACCACACCCCCCACAAATCATTGATCAACATTGTAACATTGCATGTTTGATTGTAATCCTTGTTCCAAAGCTATGGTGAATATTACAAAAACTCATTTCATATTATGGTTGGCAAAGTTGTACATGTAGTTGTGTATTTTCCTATGGTACTAACGAGTTTGGAAAATTGTATTCAATGTTTTTCCATTGTTTTATAAATATTATTTCACACCTAACAAAGATTCATTTACCATTTGTGTAATGAGTGCCATATCAATAGTTCCCATTTCTAAACGCCAATGAAGTACGATTTCCTTAGTCTTATCATCTTCATGTTCAGTCCATAATGCACAAAAGGCAATTGGATTGTTCAACAATACTGGCCAAAAATTTAGATTCTTGGACATTTGAAAATTGTGACCTCTTCAAGGCATGTGTTCCATTCATTATTATTTTATAGTAATCATTGAATATTGTAGCATTTTGGTAAGCATTGTGAATTGTCCGATTGACGATGCACACATCTTCATGTACCTTTTGGCTCCAACTACAAAAAAGTTGTAGATAAAATCTTTGACTTTTTATTGGGTGGAATAGATAAAATCAAGCAACATGGAAATGAATGTAAAAAAATTGACGTTTGGTCCATACTTTTTTCACTTTATTCCATGTATTTTTTTTTAAAAATGTGAATTATGGTAATAAATTGCATTTGTATTAGGATCACCACAATTCATCTTCATCCATTACATTAAGGTTGTATTATTTGACATCAACAACCACTTTTGAAATGTTTAATATGGAAGAAAAAGTTATAGATTGTTGGTTCAAAAAATGTATTACAAGGTAGATAATGTTATGATATATTCATGATGTAATTGAAAGTAAGTAAACACTATGTAGTTTTAGATGCAAATTTATATCTATCATCAACATAGGATGAAATTTCATCCAATGACACAATTGTCTAAGTGTTTATCTTGAGCAATGAACATACCTTAATAGAAAAATGGAAATTTACAACTGGTCTTTGCAACTCCTTTTCGATTGCAAGTAACACTTGTAATTAAAATTTGTCCAATGTAGTAAATGAGAAGTCGCCATCAAAGATGAGTTGTAGAGCATGGATGAACTTCCCACCATATAATACATTTACATCCATTGTATACACAACTTCAATGGCTAGTTGTGATTGTGATTCAACTAAACTTGCAACTATAGTTCAACCAAGTAAGATTTGACAATCGCAAGTTGCCTTCCAATCACTTAATGACATTTGGCAACACGATATAAATTAATGAAAGAATTTTTGCGAATAAATAACATGACTTTCCTCACCCTCTAATTAAGACCATATCTATGGCTTGAGCCAAGCATCAGTTGTTAATTTCATCAAAGGAATGAAAATTGTGTGACCATTAGTGAACCTCGTGTCAAAATCCAGTAATTCAATTAATATTGAATTTGTCACAATACATGTTGACACGTGTTATCGATCAAAGTGGAATCTAGTACTCATAGTTGTGACTATTGGGCTAGTCAAATACAACTACCAATCAAATGATTTAGGAAACACCATGTGTATGCCTATAAATAAGGGTTAAGATTTCTAATGGTTGTCAACAATGTTCTCTGGATTTATCCAAAGTCCATGATTTCAAGTTTCCTATATTTGTGCGCCTTAATTTTTGAAACAACACATTTGGACTTAATTACATGTTAAAAGACGCACTATTTGATTGCCATTCTTGTGAAAAAACAAATCTGTCACTTTCTCTGATGGTGCCTGCTTTGTTGATAGTAGGCAGATCAGAGAGAGGAGGAGATGATCACGTGATGTTCTTACTATAAGAACTCTCTTTCATTTGAGAAAGTGTACTAAACCCCAAGCATTACCATAGCCACCTCGTCGAGCAATTTCAACGATGGATTGGTTGTTTTAGACTATGCAGATAAGGAGCAGCAGGCATATCCTCCTCCTCCTCCTCCTTTGGTGGATACCAAAATGCGAGAATTTCCTTCGCTGCAACAATATAGTGTCCCTCTGCGATGCCCATGGAGAGGAGTAGTAGTATATTGACAGTGAACCCGCTTTGTTGCTCAAAAACTTTGTGGGAAAGATCTGAATTCATTGTCTAGATGGCATTGTTTCTTCGAAGGTAGCCAACACTATTATCAATCACATCTTTGCAGGAACAATGGCCAAGACATTGTTTCAGGTATGATGTTATTACATGTCTTTTGATCTGATGATATCTTAGATTTGTGATGTTTGTGGCAACATCTAATGTCTATCCTGGTTTTTAGTGCACTGATATATCTGTGTCCCCACCTTGGGTTGTCTCCAGAACTGTAATATGGGTTTGGGGTTTACAGTTTAGGGTTTCAGTCAACAAAAAACTCCAAGTGCAATGTACACTGCCACTATCTGGAACCCTTGATATTGTTTTACTTATGTAAAGAAGATTTGAAGTTTGTAGAATATTCTAGGGGTTCTGGCTTTTGACTTCCTTGGTTTAATAAAAGGTGGATCCCATCTCTGTTGTAGGTTTGTGGCCATCCTGTGGACACTCTGAAGACGAGAATGAAAATACAAAAGCCAACAAAGAACCTTGGCAAATGGAAGAAGAAAATTATCTCAAAGCATATTGGAATTGGTCCAGTTGGTGTCGATAATTGGTTCTTCAAAGGGCTTGCGGATCTGTATTGTGGAGTGAACGGGGGCTATCCTTCGCACTGTGCCAAATGCACTCTTATATTTTGTGTATATGAAAGTATGCTTTCTTCAATTCCTAACAACATAAAAGAGTTTTGGATTTCAAGCTTGAGTCTGCTAGGATTATCATTAGTCAGTCATGTGTCTCCATCTCAATGGTCCAATATTGCATTGACATGGGGAGGGTCAACATCATGATGACCTTTTGTAGATTTTTAATTATTTTTGGCCAAGCCCAGAACTATTTGCAAAAGGAGAGAGAATGAGATCACACATATTTTTGATATTTTTTAAAACTTAATTGTGTCTCATTTGTGCTATTCAGCTTCAACATCAAAGATTGAGAAATATCTGCCAAAGGGAGCTGTTCATGTAGTGTTTGCTTCTATGGGTACCATTGTAGCTTCCATAGTGTGGGTGATGTCTTTAACTTGATTCCTTTTTACACCCAATTACATGATTTGAAATTCCTTCTATATTTTTTTGAATGGTGCATCTTACTCATTGCTGGAAAGTTGCAATTCTTCTTTTATCCATATTGAAGACCTATCCATCTCAATTATCTCTTTTGTTCATTCATGATTTTTAACTGTTCATTCTTGTTGGCATGTCATAGGTTCTTGTGTTGAAACACCATATCCAAGCCTACATGCATCCAAATGGTAAGTCTGTGACCTCTCTGATAAATTTTTTTCAACAAGAACCGTGTGGCATTTTTAGAAAGATTGCTTGTACAAGCTGCTCAATGTGACAGAACCAGAAATTTTTTTTGTGACTAATGCAATTATTGAAACAAGTTGTCCAACACTTTGGAGAGCTAGTTATTGCTTTGAATCTGATTATGGGTGTGATGGCTGGCAATGTTTGTAACCTTCCGGTTAGTGGTGACATCTAAGGGTATTGGTGGGTTGTACAAAGGGTTTTGGCCAACTCTTCTTTGTGATGTTCCTGAAATAGCCATATAGGTATTTTTTGGCAAGTCCCCACATCATACCCTGACTTTTATGTTGCACATGATGTCCCTTCATACAGAAATTGATAGCCAAATGGGAAATGACTTCCTTATGCATGTGTGGATGCTTGTTTCGGACTTGTTTCATGACATGGTTGAATGGGAGTTTTGCAAGGGACAATTGGATTTGTCTCCAAGTTTGGGTTGGGCTATATATGTGTTTGATTTGTCTTTTGAATCTTACATTTGTCAACCTCCATGGTCAAGATAGGCTTCTATAGGTAATTGACAAAGGTGGAAGGGTTTTGGATAATGGTTTACAGTTTGGGGTGTATGAGAAGTTGAGAGGTGTGGTGCAGGCAAAGCGCAATGTCACTAGGCTTCCATATGTGTTTTCCATATTCATTTTGTCTTCAATTAGCTTGGGCCTTTGTGGATCAGTGTCCAAATGAGTGTTTACATGGGTGAATTGATTACCTGCATTGCATAATCTTACTGAAAATGAGGGCAATGCCCCTATTCCTTTTCCTAGACCAGAATAAATTGTTGGGAGACTTATTCCAAGTCAAGGAATTCAAAGTTGTATTATTTTAGTGAAGTTAAACTGTTAGCATGATTTTGTTTTGGAGGACCCCATAACATTTAACACTGGGAGCATGTGCAAGTGCCATTGCAACCGTAATCACCATGCTAGTATTATTCTGACACCCTACTCTTCATCAACAATCATATTTATCAACCAAATAACAATTAGTGTTTCTTAAACAATTGTGCCACCAATAGACTTACAACTATGCTATATTTCTACAAGCCTAAAAGGAAATACTTCCCCAACAAGACAGAGAATCCTTGAACTCTACAGCAAATAAAAGTGCAAAATGTGTGTGCATAACAAATAAGACAAATATTGTAGCATTGTAAATCATATGCATGTCCCTTTTTGGCTGCATTGTCTTTGATGACAAAACTCAAATTATTGAGTGTAAAAGTAAACTTACTTCAACAAGGCAATGCACCAAGCTTGGAACCATGATGAGGGCATGCATGATTTCTTCCTCACCCATGCAAGCAAATGGCACATTGGAAAAATTGTATGTTTTCAGTTTTATAGACTAGTCCTCAGCACTAGTAATGAATGTCAAGCTTTCAAGCATAAGAACTTAAAGCTTCCTGAAGACAAGTAAGCTTTACATTAGCTGCAATGCCTCTTGGAAAGCACTGAGTGACATTATGTTCTGATCCTTCTAGGCTGCAAATGAGAGGACATGTGTTGGGGTGACAATCAATGTATGATAAATTGTCGTTTCCAAATCTTGGAGCACCTTTTGCTCCAAATTTTGGGAAGGAGCAGCTTGTCAAGACCTATGTGATCAGGCTTCATTACCTGCACATACATGCCACCCTTACTTTAATGAAGTGTCCTTTGCAGCCAAAGTTACACAAAACAATTCATCATGTAATTGTTTCCATCATCAACACCAAGAACTTCTGCAGTATCACCACCTAATTGTGCCATGGAAGGGACTATGAACATACCATCTTGTAGTATACAAACAATCCAAAAAATAGAGCTAACATAAGTGACACATGTTAGGCCCATGCACCTTGCAAATCAACACAATTAAAAGTATATGACAAGGTAAGTTTAAAAGAGAATTCAAACCAACCTGTTAATGAGTATTGGAGGATTTTTTGAGATCAAAGTACACAAAGATGTAATCACTGACCCCCATTGGATTATTCTGTAGTCAAGAACTACAAATTTGTGTCTATCAAAGCAAGCAAGAAAAATGAACCTGCATTAATAAGCACATACCAAGCCAGTGAAGAGGCCAGCAGCTCCCTTCTCCTCCATAACAAACATAACTATCCTTGGAATGCCCTGACCAATCCCGCACTGCTGATGTGTTTTCACAAGATCCAGCCATTACAAAAAAAAATGCATGTTCTTTTACACCCCACCAATACACATTGGGCTATTGCAATTTGCCATGCCAATATCTTGTGCTTAAAATTTCATGTACATTGTGACCTCTTAATGGCTTCTCAAAGTTGGGTAGGTGGATGCCTCCTAAGACGTTGGGTTCTGTTGTTCCTATGCTGATTAGTTGCATTCATTCCAACAACTAAAAGCTCATAGATTTATCTTTTAAAAAATCAAAGGAAGATAAAATGAAAATAAAATTGTTATTTTTAATTTTGATATTCTTGAATTGACATCAATCCAGAGCTTTTTCCCCTGGTCATGGGGTTCTAATTATGGCACATGGTGGAAATCAAATTGTTCACTCAAATTACAATCCTAGTCGATTTACCAACTAAAATTGTCAATAGTTGTACTTCAGCAAAAAGTCAATGATTCATAATGTGCTAGGTTTACAACACATGTTCATTTCATGTTATCAAGTTAAATTTAGGGTTTCCAATGACTGAACTATGTCAAGGATTCTAAGTTGGTTGTTGCAACTATATTTTCATGTTTGTCCTATATGACTTACTCACAATCATTTTAAGAGTTGTCACCCATGTGTTCGTGATCCTTCGTGCATTGTTTTTAGGGCTAGAATTTGAAATGATTGTTAATTAGGTTAGTTGTTATTGCAACTACATTAGCAAAAGTTGCATGTGCCGATGGATCGTTTATCATGGCTTCAATTTTGCTATGTGTACAATGATTTGATGTTTGATTTAGGGCTAGGGACGTAAACTATTGTTTAATTTGCAACTACCACATGTCAACCTAGACTCACAACAATTAGTGTGGAATTATGGTTAAGGTTTCATAAAAAATTATAGTGACAATGATAATTAGAATTGATTTATAGAGATCAAGTATAGGGGTTTTTTTTTACTGAGATGATTACGTCATGATTGTCGAGCATGATAATTACAAATGGTCGCCTAGTGGACAATTATGTACCCGAATGACCATTTTTGACAATTATGTGTTGGAATGAATGCGTGTGTGGGATGTGTATGCAAATCCGAAATCGGTGTCAGTTGGTGGTGGTGTACTCTTGAACAAGCCAACGACGACGAGGTTGCTGCGGTTCAAACAACTGCGCTCTAAGTGAGAAATAGGGGCCAGAGTGAACCAGCAGCCACCAATGCACCAGTTGGCCGTTCTATCCATTGGATGGGTTGCATTTTTTCATTCGGCACCGGATGGGGTTCATTTCAGTCCATTTCTTTTTGTTGCTGACCACTGTACTTTTTTTTTTGGGTTCTTGGCCATTTTTCCCTGGACCTAACCTCACACATAGCTACCTTGCTCACTTTTTTACCCTCATAGGTATTGCAACAACCTTGGTACCTTATTTATTATCCCCTACTGACACAACTACCCTAATAAGTAGTTATCCTATTGACCTAGCTACTGTACTTGTCGCAACCCCACTTTGGCCAAGTGTGGGGGTGAAGCCCAACACTCCCAAAGTTGGGGACTTGGAGTCCTCCGGGACTCCTAAATGTTTAGAGTTCAACAACAAGGCCCAAAACACCTCGCATTGAGGTGTTCTTAAAGTCATTGGAAAGGTCTTGAAGCTTAGATATCGAAAATGGCCTCGGATTGGCCATTTGGACATTTGTCGCCCAAGTTATGGGCAAAAGAAGGGCCGGGAGTCAAATTGGCAGTTTGACTCCCGACCACTAAAAGTCGGGAATCGACCTTTTCTCGACCTCTGAATTGAGAGTGCAACATGGCGTTGGAAAGATCTCGAAGAGGGCTACAACTTTGGTTTAGACCTTGTCGCGATCAAACTCTGCAGTTGGGAGTTATGAGTCCCTAAAGTCCCGGGACTCCAACCGGGACAATTTCGGGACTCCAACTTGGGAGTCCCGGGAAAAAGAGCCATTTGGATGTAGCTTCAGCGGAGCGTTGCAGAGAATACTATATGGGGGAAGGTGGTGGCTTCCCCCGAGTCCGGGCTGTGGTGAGTCTTGTGGTCCGAAGTGCCCGTGGCTTGTCCCAACACCCAAAGGTGTCCCGGAATGTGATCTAACCACTTTGTGGTTTGTTTTGGATGCAGATTCAAGCTTGATCTACTAGTCCCTCTTCCTAGTCTAATCCCGGGACTTCTAGCACACCCCTCTACCCCTCTATAGTGCTGGAAGTCAGGAGCGCCTTCCGAATCGCAACTTTCCGCAACTACACTTTGGTGAACCCTCAAGTGGGTTCACCTCGGGACTTGGGAGTGTGTCAGTACTAACCACCTACCCTACTAACCTAGCTATCGTATTAATTACATACCCTACTAACTTAACCACTATACTAATTACTTAACCTACTAACCTAGTTACCTATTAATTATATACCCTACTAACTTATCCACTATACTAACTACCTACCCTATTGACCTACCTACCCTACATACACAACCACCCTATTGACATAAGTAT
>Ga0116228_10002015_pt1 | contig 17314 bp, 10 predicted proteins | sample S1TSphfallax_2_FD_89694 | JGI IMG/M metagenome (GOLD analysis project Ga0116228, IMG submission 89694) | Host-associated microbial communities from peat moss isolated from Minnesota, USA - S1T2_Fc - Sphagnum fallax MG | ecosystem: Host-associated > Plants > Peat moss > Unclassified | place... | reverse complement strand
CCTGGTCGGGGCCGTTGCGGCCCGGGATGTCGGCTTCGTGGCCCATGACGTTGAGGCGGAATGCCGCATCGTTGCCGAAGGTCTTGTTCCAGTCGATGGTGCCGCGGCGATAGTTGTCCGTACCGATGCCGACGCTTCCCGCGATGAAATCGCGAGCGGTCGGAGCCTTGGTGACGAGGTTGATGCTGCCGCCCACCGAACCGCGGCCGGTGTAGGCCGAACTCGGGCCCTTGGTCACCTCGACCTGCTCGATGTCGAAGATTTCGCGCTGCTGCGAACCCGAGCTGCGCACACCGTCGACGAAGATCGAGCTCTCCGAATCGAAGCCGCGGATCACGGGCCGGTCGCCGTTCGGGTTGCCGCCTTCGCCGGCGCCGAAGGTGATGCCCGGAACGGTGCGGAGCACGTCGAGCAGCGAGATGGCATTGGTCTGCTGGATGATTTCCTGCGGTACCACGGTGACCGAGCGCGGCGTGTCGAGCAGGGGCGCCGTGAACTTGGGCGACGTGCTGTTGACCACGGTGGACTGGACGCGCATGCCTTCGAGGTTTTCCGTCCTGGAATCCTTGCCCTTGTCCTGGATGTCGGTATCGGCGACTTCACCCGCATGGGCAGCAGAACTGGCGATCACGAGGCCAAGGGCGCTGGTGACGAGGCGGCGGGGCGGAAGGGATTTCGAGGCGATGTACGAAGGCATGAGCATTCCGGTGTATGCGGCTCCTGCGGGAGCCGGGCAAAACGAAGCCCATGGCTCATTCGCGAGGAAGGAGCCAGGCCGGGCTTGCTTGGGGCGCAAATAATTGCGGGTCGAAACGTTATCGCATTTGATAATGATTCGCAATAAATATTTGCGAGTCGCAAGCGGGTGAAAGGCCACCTTACAAATTGCTTAGCGAAAGCGCGGGCGCTCACGCCACAGATTCCACTAAGCGAGCCTCGTTAACGTGGGTATCCATCGTTTCCAGCCACGGCTCTGCATGCCTTCCACCAAAGCCCTGTCTCTTATCGCCAGCCTTGCTGCCATGGGACTGGCGGGATGTGCGCACTACGCACCACTGCCCTTGAATCCATCCGCGCGCTTCGCGTCCTCGGTCAACGGGCTCCATGGAGGTGCCAGCGCTTCAACGCCGCTCACAGAGGCCGAGGTCGTGCAGCTCGTCTTGCAGAACAATCCGTCGCTCCAGCTGGCCGCCATCCAGCATCGTGAGACGGAAGCCCAGGGACGTGGCGGTGCGTTGCTACCGAATCCCTCATTCTCGGGCAGCCTGGGTTACCTGCTCTCGGGCGCGGGCAATGCCACGGCATGGACGGCAGGGCTGGCCCAGGGCGTCAATGGATGGATCACCCTGAAAGCCCGCCGGGACGAGGCGAAAGCATCTCTCCGGGAAGTCGATGCCTCCCTGGCCTGGCAGGCGTGGCAGGACGTTGGCAAGGCCCGGATGCTGGTCGCCGACGTCGTGCTCGAAAAAGAGCTTCTCAGGGTGCAGGTCGATCTGGCCGATGCACTGGGGCGGCAGTCGGAAGCGTTGGCCAGGGCAAAAGCGCGCGGGGACATCGATGCGACCGTAAGTGGACCCGTGGCCCTGGCGGCGGCCGAGGCACGCGCGAACGTTGCGGACACGGAGCGTGCCCTGGCCGATAAGCGAAGAGAACTCGCCAGCCTCATGGGGCTGGCGTTCGATGCAGATGTGACCCTCGCGCCCTTGCTTCCGCTCCAGGCGCCGGACCCGGGCGCGGTTGACGCCGCCATCGACGGCATGGCCGCGCATCGACCGGATCTCGTTGCCCTGAGGATGGGCTACGACGCCGAGGACGCCCGTTTCCGCCAGGCGATTCTTTCGCAATTTCCACCCCTGACCATTGGATACAACGCGTCCCAGGACAACAGCCGCGTCACCAATGGCGGGCCGGCACTGGTATTCGACCTGCCGGTGTTCGACCGGGGCAGGGCCCGGGTGGACGCCGAAGCCGCCACGCGCCAGCGACTGCACGACGAATATGGCTACCGCATTGCAGATGCGACCGACGAGGCGCGCGCCTTGCTCGCTGCCTGCCAGCGAAGCCGTGCGCAATGGGCGCGCCTGGATCAGATTGCAGCCGGCGACGCGGATCCACTGGCAACGGCTTCCAGCGCATTGCACAGAGGCGATGTCGATCAGGCGACCTACACCGATATTGCCGTTGCCAGGCTGTCGCGCCAGGTCACGTTGATCCGGTTGCAGATCGTGATGCGTGAGCAGCGCGCGGCCATGGACACATTGCTTGGCACGGGCATGCCTGAAATTCATCTTCTTGCCGGAACCCCCTGATGCGCTTGTCCACTCTTCTGCTGACAGCCATGTTGTCGGCATCCCTGGTCGCCTGCCAGGGGACGTCGTCCGGCACTCCACAGGAGGCGATAACCGCCTCGGTCAAGGTGGCGATGCCCTCGCGGGCAACGATGGCCCGCATCGCTGTCGCCTACGGCGACATCGCCGCCGGTCCGTCCTCGCAGCAGACGGTCAGTTTTGGCACGGAAGGGCGCGTGACGTCCCTGTCAGCGGTGCAGGGCGAGATGGTCCGGCAAGGACAGGACCTGGGCACATTCCAGTTCACGCCTGCATCTGTCATTGCGTGGCGACAGGCCCGCTCGGCGATGGATGTCGCCAGCCAGTCGTTGAGCAGGCTGCAGCGCTTGCGCGATGACCATCTGGCAACCGATGAGCAAGTGGCACAGGCCAATAAAGCCCTCTCGGATGCGCAGGCGGCGCTTACGGCGTATCCGCTGGCGATGGGCCACGACGGGCGTGTCAGCATACGGGCGCCTGCCAGCGGCCATATCGTTGTACTCGCGGCAAGCGTCGGCCAGCTTCTAGCGGCCAATACGACCTTGCTTACCGTAACCCCAGACACGGATCAGGTTCTTCTGGCAGGAGCCGAGCCACGCGACGCCGCACGGATAAAGCCCGGGATGATGGTTCGCATGACGCCGGTCGCAGGTGGCGATGCCATCACGGGCACCGTCGTTCGTGCGGGCGGCGCCATCGACAACGGCACCCGGCTGGTTCCTGTGCAGATACAGCCTGCGCAACCCCTGGTGATCGGAAGCGCCTGGCGTGCGGATATCACGCTCGATGACGTGGAGGGGTGGCGTGCACCGGCGGATGCCCTGACCGAGGATGGCGGCCAGCAATGGCTGTACCAGCTTGCCGGGGGGCGCGCCTATCGGGTCAAGGTGCAGGTGTTGCTGGAGCGCGATGGCGAGGTCCTGCTTCAAGGTGCCGTGGCACCTGACCGCCCCATGGTGGTGAGCGGCAATCCCCAGCTGGCCGATGGCATGAATGTGGCCGTAAGCGGCCCGGCGCAATGACCGGCATGCTGGCCCGACATTCCCATACCTTCATTCTGGTAGCCGTGCTGCTGGCGATCGCGGGTGCGGTAGCCGCGTTCGGATTGCCGGTGGGCCTCTTTCCGCAGGTGTCCTTTCCACGGATCGTCGTGGATATCCATGCCGGCGATCGTCCGGCCGATGCCACGGCACTGCTCGTGACACGACCATTGGAAGATGCCATCCGGGCAGTGCCTGGCGTGGACAGCGTCCGCTCGGAGACATCCCGGGGCGAGGCCCAGGTTTCCATCGATTTCGGCTGGGGCCGTGACATGGTGGCCGCAACCCTTCTGGTGGATGCGGCGGTAGCGAAGGTACTTCCCGGGCTTCCGCCGGGCACCGGGTATGACGTCCGCCGCATGGATCCGACGGTCTTCCCGATCATCTCCTATGCATTGCGCAGCGACGCGCTGTCACCTGTGGCCTTGAGGGATTTTGCGCAATACAGGATCGCCCCGCTGCTTGCCGCGATTCCGGGCCTGGCCCATGTAGACGTGCAGGGTGGGGAGACGGCGGAAATCCAGGTAGAAGCGGATGCGCATGTCCTGGCGTCGCGAGGACTGACACAGGCCGACCTGGTCTCGGCCATTGCCGCTGCCAACCAGATCCAGGCCGTGGGACGACTGCAGGACCACAACAAGCTCTACCTGGTGGTTGCCAACCACCCCTTGAAAGACGCCCGGGATATCGCGTCCGTGCCGCTCGTCAACGCAGGTGGCGGCCGCATGAGCGTGGGTGACGTCGCGAAGGTGAGCAACGGCTTCGCTCCCCAGTGGATTCGCGTGACGGAAGATGGCCGGCCTGCCGTCCTGTTCAATGTCTACGAACAGCCTGACGGTAACGCCGTGCAGATCGCCGCGGCCGTGCGCCAGCGACTGGCGTCCCTGCCGCTGCCTCCCGGGGTGACGCTGACCAACTGGTACGACCAGAGCGAACTGGTTACGGCGTCGGCGGCCAGTGTGCGGGATGCGATTGCGATCGGCCTGTTGCTTGCCGGGGGTGTTCTTTTCCTCTTCCTGCGCAACGGGCGGCTGGTCATGGTCACGATGATCGTCGTGCCGGCCATCCTTGCCGTCACCGTGCTTTGCCTGAAGCTGCTGGGGCTCAGCTTCAACATCATGACCCTGGGTGGCATGGCCGCGGCGGTGGGTCTGGTCATCGACGACGTGATGGTCATGATCGAACACATCGCCCGCCGATCGCTGGAAGCGCAGGACGAACATGCCGGCAGCATGGCTAACGTGGTTTTCAGGGCCGCAAGGGAGTTTATCGTCCCGCTCTCCGGCTCAAGTCTCGCAACCCTTATCGTCTTTGTACCGCTGGCATTTCTCCAGGGTGTGACGGGCGCGTTCTCGCGTGCGCTCTCGATCACCATGGGTTCGGCCTTGCTGGTGTCCTGGGCCATGACGGCGATACTGGTGCCGGCCGTCGTTACGCGACTGGTCAGGCATGATCAGTGGCAGCACCGGGTCTCGTGGCTGGACGAGGCCATGCACCGCTGGCACGGCCGCGTATTTGCACTGGCATATCGCCGCCCTCTCGTTGCTGCTGCGGCGGTGATCCTCGTCGTGGCAGCCGGTATCGCGGCGTATCTTCATGTGCCCACGGGATTCATGCCTGAGGCAGATGAAGGTGGATTCGTGCTCGACTACTACTCGGCGCCAGGAACGTCCCTGACGGAAACGGATCGGGAGATCGCCCAGGTAGAGCAGATCCTGCGGATGAATCGCAATGTCGAAACGTTTTCGCGTCGCCTGGGTACCGGGCTCGGCGGCGATCTCGGGCAGTCGTATCACGGCGATTTCTTCGTCAGGCTGAAGCCCGGACATCCGCTGGCTACGGCGGATGTGATGAATGATGTGCGGGAGAACGTGCTTCACGCCGTTCCCGGCGTCCAGGTGGAAGTAGCGCAGCTGATGGAAGACCTCATTGGCGACCTGACGGCCGTGCCACAACCGGTGGAGGTGAAGCTTTATGGTGATGACGAAAAAGCCCTGATTCCGCTGGCGGACAAGGTAGCTGGCGCACTGGGCCATATTCCGGGGCTGGTCGATGTCAAGAACGGTGCACAGGTTGCCGGTGATGCCATCGATATCGAATTCCACGATGCAGCGATTGCGGCGGAAGGCACGACCGTGGATGCCGTATCGCAGGCAGTGTCGGCCGCCCTGTCGGGAACGATCGCCACCGCGTTGCCCGGTGCCACGAAAGCCCTCGGTGTACGCGTGGCCATGCCCGGTTCACGGACATGGCGAATCGAGAATCTCGATGCGCTGCCCGTGCGTTCCGCCGATGGCCATGTGTTTCCGCTCTCCCGCGTGGCCACTCTTCACAAGGTGGCGGGGCAGCCCCAGATAACCCGCGAAGACCTGCAGAACATGGTTCCGATAACGGCACGTATCGACGAAGGCGGTATCGGGGCCGCGGTCCAGCGCGTGCGTGCACTGCTCGACCGGCCGGGCATGCTTCCGACGGGCGTGCGTTACGAACTGGGCGGCCTCTATCAACAGCAGCAGGTGGCCTTCGCCGGATTGCAGAAGGTGTTCGGCGCAGCCCTGGCAGCCGAGTTCGTGCTGTTGATGTTTCTGTATCGCCGTGCGTGGCTGGCCTTTCTCGTCATGCTGACGTCGTTGCTCTCGACGTCGGCCGTGTTCACGGGGTTATGGCTGGCAGGCGTCGACCTGAATGTCACCGCGATGATGGGATTGACCATGGTGCTGGGCATCGGCACCGAGATGGCTATTTTCCTGGCTTCCGAATACCAGGCCATCGGTGCACGTACGGGCTGGCGATCGGCCATTCACCGTGCGGTGCGCAACAGGGTCCGCCCGATCACGATGACCACTCTGGCGGCGATCCTGACCTTGCTGCCTCTGGTCATGGCCCTGGGCCAGGGCTCCGACCTGCAACAGCCCCTGGCCATCGCGATCGTGGCTGGCTTGCTGCTGCAGTTTCCGATGGTGCTTGTCGTACTGCCGGTGGCGATCGGTCAGTCGTCGCGCCGACGACCTGGCAGATCGATCGTGTGATGCGTGTGGCGCACCTTGGCTTCGAGGTAGGGAAGGTTGTGGGTACCCTGGAATACGCCGGTAGGGCGCACACCGACCACCTCGATACCCAGCGCTTCGAGCTGGGCCTTCTTGTCGGGATTGTTCGTCAGCAGGGTGATCCGGCTGACGCCCATGGCGCGCAACATCTCGGCGGCCACGGTGTAGTCGCGCTCGTCGTCGGCATGTCCCAGGGCGCGGTTGGCCGCGTAGGTATCGTATCCCTGTTCCTGCAACCGATAGGCATCGAGTTTTGCGTAAAGGCCGATGCCGCGACCTTCCTGGCGCAGGTAGAGCAGGTAACCGCCTTCTTCATCCAGTCGGCGCAACGACTCTTCCAGCTGCGGTCCGCAATCGCACCGGGCTGAGCCAAGGGCATCCCCCGTCAGGCATTCCGAGTGCACACGGACCAGTGGGGCATCGGCGTCGTTGTCGCCGAAACGCAGGGCGACGTGCTCCTTCCCATCCGCAAGCCCGTTGAAGCTATGGATTGCGCTGGATGCCTCGCGACCGTCTGCCAGGCGGACCGGGAGTCGGGCGACGGAACGGATATGCGGCTGCAAGGCAGAGGACAGGGGCTTCAGGGAGGGGGCGGTCATCGATCAAGCTCATGGATGTTGTTGCTAAAAGCGCTATCCGCGACTGGCGATTCCCCAACGCCTGCCCGTGGACGGGCTGGGCGCAGGTACATGCATTGAGTGCGCCATCGTGGAATGGGGGTTGCGACGATGAAGACAAGGGTGGCTGCCTCATGCGGCAGATCGCAAGGAACAGGGCGAGGGTAGCGGGGCGATGCCGCCTTTTCCGCAAGTGGGCGTCGCATTTTATTGCGAAATTCGGCCAATACCGCCAACTGCTGCTTCCATTCGCCTGGGTATATCGCGCAAATTCATTGCGGCGCCTATTTTTTGACGCTTCAAGTCATTGAAAATAAAGGTCGCAATAATTTTTTACACCCAGTTCACACATAGGTAACAAGTTATGATATTAAAGCTACGGGGCTCGTAGCTTTTTCTGGGGATACACCCTTCAGCCACCACTGAATCCTCTCTCCTTAATTAGGGCGAGGTGGGGTCAGTGCGTCCTGAAGAATTTTACGACTTGCTGTCTTTGACAGATTTGAAATTGATCAAGGGGTTTACAATATGACTAAGGGTTCGATTCTGACGCGGCTCGGGATGGCGCCGTGTTTGCTTGCCATCGCTTGTGCCGCTGCGCTCAGCGCCGCGCCGGCGATGGCTCAGGACAGCAGTTCGGGTCAGGCCAAAGAGGCCGATGCCAAGCGCCTGGAGGCCGTCACGGTCACGGGTTCGCGCATCTCGAACCCCAATGCCATTTCGCCGACGCCGATCAGCGTGATGACCGCCGACGACATCAAGGCAACCGGCGCCACCAACGTCGGCGACATCATGACCCGACTGCCGCAGCTGGCCTCCACGTTCACGATGGGCAACTCCACCCGCTTCATCGGAACGGCCGGCGTGCAGCCCATCGATCTTCGTAACCTTGGTACCAGTCGCACGCTGGTGCTGGTCAACGGCCGCCGCTTCGTCGGTTCGTCTGCCGGTAGCACCGATGTAGACGTCAACCTCATTCCGGCTGACTTCATCGAGCGCGTGGAAGTCATTACGGGTGGCGCTTCGGCCGTCTACGGCGCCGACGCAGTATCGGGTGTGGTCAACTTCATCCTGAAGAAGAACTACCAGGGCGCTGCCGTGCACGTGCAGTACGGTAGCTCGGAGCACGGCGGATATAACCAGGGCTTCGTCTCGTTCACCGGAGGCATGAACTTCGCCCAGAACCGCGGCAACGTCGCGGTGTCGGTGGAGCACAGCACTCAGGGCTCGCTTGAGTTCCCGGATCGCTTCGGCCACCAGGCCTACCGTGCGATCCAGACGCCGAATGGTCCGACGGACACGGCTCTGTTCTCGAACGCGGGCGGCTACAAGACCATCAATGCGGGCACGTTTGCCCTGGGTGGCAACCGCTACGTTTTCAACTCCGACCACAGCGTGCGTCCGCAGAACCTCGGCACGTTCCACGATTCCAGCGGTTGCGTCGACTGCGACCGCCTCGATGCGAACCAGGTGTCGCAGCTTCAGCCGCGCTACGGCCGCACCACGGTTACCGCGCTTGGCTCGTTCGACATCTCGCCGGAACACCGCCTCTATGCGGAAGGCAACTACAGCCGTGTGAACGTCAAGACGTTCAGCCAGCCGGCGTTCGGTAGCTACACGATCAACCGTGACAACGCCTACATCACGCCGGACCTTGCCGCGCTGATGGACGCCAACAAGGCCCAGTCGATCACCATCGGTCGTTTTGACGTAGACGCCGGTCGCCGCGGTGAAGATACCCGTCGTGATGTCGCGCGCCTCGTCCTCGGTGCCAATGGTGTGAACTCGGGCGATTGGGAATATGACGCCTCCGTGGTGTACGGCACCATGGACGAGACCCGTCACAACCTCAACAACCGCATCGTCGATCGCTTCAACGATTCCATCGATGCCGTGCGCGATCCGTCCGGCAACATCGTCTGCCGCTCGGGCGTTGCAGGTTGCATCCCGACCAGCATCTTCGGTGAGGGTGCGATCGATCCGCGCGCTGCACGCTGGTTCAACACCACCACGACCACCACCAGCCGCCTGACCCAGTTCGTCGGTGGCGGCTCCATCACCAACAATAATCTGTTCGCGATGCCGGGCGATGCGGGCTCTGCCAGCATGGTGGCCGGCGTCGAGTTCCGTCGCGAGAGCAGCAAGCAGATCAACGATCCGCTAGACCGCGCCGGCGAGACCTTCCTCAATGCCATTCCGAACTCCAGCGGTGCCTATAACGTCAAGGAAGGCTACCTTGAGTTCGTCGCTCCGCTGCTCGCCGACCACACCCTGGTCAAGAACCTGACCTTCGATAGCGCAGCCCGCTTCTCGGACTACGACTCGATCGGTCACACCAAGACTTGGCGCTGGGGCCTCGACTGGGCCATCGACGACAACGTCCGCCTGCGTGGCACCATGTCATCCGCCGTGCGTGCGCCGAATATCGGTGAGCTGTATAGCGGCCAGTCGCAGAACTTCGCGAACTTCAAGGATCCGTGCTCGATCACCGAGATCAACAACGGCTCCAGCTCGCGCGTCGCGAACTGTCGCGCTCTCGGCGTTCCGGTTGGTTTCGACTCGGCACAGGCCAGTTCCTACAAGGGCCTGTCGGGTAGCAACCCGAACCTGAAGCCCGAGCTGGGTCGTACCTGGACGGCCGGTTTCGTGTTCACCCCGACCTTCATCGAAGGCTTCGGCATGAACGTGGACTACTGGAACATCAAGCTGACCAATGCGATTACCCAGCTTGACTTCGAGACGGTGGCCCAGCATTGCGTCGATTCCAGCAATGGCATCAACAATGTCTACTGCGCCAATGTGACCCGTGGCCCCGATCACGAAATCTCGAACATCGTGGCGGTGAACGAGAATATTGCGCAGCTCAACACCTCCGGCATCGACCTTGGCGCGTATTACACCCACGAACTGGGCCGCGGCAAGCTGCAGCTGAACCTCGACCTGACCAAGGTCATCGCGTACACGGAATACCCGTTCCAGGACGATCCGACCACCACCCAGCAAGATAACGGCACGGCCACGGCCGCCGGTGCATGGCCGAAGTGGAAGGCCTCGCTGCGTACGACCTACACTCTCAATAACTGGGTGTTCAACTGGAACACGCGCTTCTTCTCGCGCATGCTCCGGGTCACCAACGAGAGCTACAAGGCGAACCCGACCCAGACCACGCCGATCTACGCATCGTCGGGCTTCTTCAACGACGTCCGGGTGAGCTATGACTTCACCAAGGCCCGCCTGCAGGTCTACGGTGGCATCACCAACGTCTTTGACCGCGACCCGCCGGTGAACTTCTTCGGAACGGGCGGTGCTTCGGGCAACTATGACAACGTTGGTCGTGCGTACTACCTCGGCCTGAACTACCAGTTCTGATCCACAGGTACGATGCAACAGAAAAAGGGAGCGGCCTGGCCGCTCCCTTTTTTCATGGCCCGCGCCGGGAGGTCATGGCTGCGGATTGGCGGCCGGCGGTGAGAGTGCGAGCAGATGTTTGAGGTAACGCGTCTCGTCGGTCGGACTGCGGCCGAACAGGCGCTTGAACTCGCGGCTGAACTGGGAGGGGCTCTCATAGCCCACGCGTTCCGCGGCCGTCGCGGCGTTTTCGCCGCTGCGGATCATCAGCAGGCGCGCCTGGTGCAGTCGTATCGCCTTGATGTACTGGATGGGCGAGGTGGTGGTAACCGCCTTGAAGTGCGTGTGGAACGCAGGGACGCTCATATTGGCCTCCCCTGCGAGCACCGGTACGTCCAGATCCTGGTCGAACTGGGCGTGGATGCGTCGCAGCACCCTGGCGATGCGTCCGAAATGACCGCCCTGGACCAGGGCGGCCCGCAGGCTGCCTCCCTGGTCGCCCGTGAGCACCCGATAGGTGATCTCCCGGACGATGGAAGGCCCGAGCAGCCGGGCCTCGGTGGGTGAATCCAAGGCTTCGAGCAGGCGCCCGGTCGCATCGCTGAGGCGCGCATCCATGCGCGTGGCGTACATGGTTGCAGGCTTTGCGGAAGCGGCAGGAGACGCCTCGTCCACGTCCAGCGCCAGCTCGGCCGTCATGACTGCATCGATGCGCAGGGCGACCCCCAGCATGGGTTCTTCCTCGCTCGCCTCGGTTTCGATGCTGAAGGGCAGCGGCACGGAGAGCACGAGATAGTGCTGCGCATCGTAGACATGGACATTGCCGCCATGGACCCCGCGCTTCCTGCCCTGGGCCACGATCACGATCGAGGGCTCGTACAGCGCCGGGCTGTGGGCCAGGGGCTGGTTGGCCCGCATGAACGTCACGCCATCGAGCAGTGACCGGGTATAGCCCTCGGTGGGTGCCAGCCGCTTCAGCAGCTCGATCATGCGGGCCTGCTGGGTGGCCGAAGCGATGGTGTCCTGGCTCATGGGGCTGCCCGGTAGCGTGGGAAACAGGGAGGTATCAAACCATAGTTCCTATCCGGCGACAGGGTTCTTCATAGGATTGGGCAAGGATGGCAGCCGAACGTGCCTTATGGGACGGGGAGGGGATATCTAGCATGTCTCTCAACGGCGGCGCCTTTCGTGGCGCCACGGTCATTCCCCTGACGGAGACATGCAATGAACCTCTCATCCCAAGGCAAGGTCGTTCTGGTGACGGGTGCCAGCAGCGGTATCGGCGAAGCGATCGCGCGCCATCTGGCGGCCCGCGGGCATCGTGTGGTGCTGGGCGCACGGCGCACGGACCGTTTGCAGGTCGTGGCGGCCGAGCTGAACGAACGTGGATTCCGAGCGGCATTCCTGACACTTGACGTCACCCGGTTAGACAGCATGCAGGCCTTCGTTGCCTTTGCCGAATCCACGTTCGGACCGGTCGACGTGATCATCAACAACGCAGGCGTGATGCCGCTGTCACCACTGAACGCACTCAAGGTCGACGAGTGGAACCGGATGATCGACGTCAACATCCGTGGTGTTCTCCACGGTATCGCCGCAGTGCTCCCGGGCATGGAGGCGCGAGGCCGTGGCCAGATCATCAACGTGTCTTCCATTGGCGGACATGCATCCTTTCCCACGGCGGCGGTCTACTGCGGAACGAAATTCGCCGTACGTGCCATTTCGGATAGCTTTCGCAAGGAGACCGATGTTATCCGCGTGACCGTGGTGAGCCCCGGCACGGTGGAATCCGAACTGGCGGATTCGATCACCGACGAAGGCAGCCGTAAGGCCATGAAGGACTTCCGTCGCATTGCCATTACACCGGACGCCATAGCGCGGGCGGTGGATTACGCCATCGAACAGCCGGACGATGTCGACGTGAGCGAATTGATCGTGCGACCCACGGCAAGCCCTTACTGATGGTTCGTGCCGCCTTCCGGAGTCGTACGAATCAATCTGTCCGGGACAGGCTCCGAAACGCCGTTGCGAGCGTCTTGAGGGCCTGCCGCGAGCGACCATCGTGCAGAGCCGAATAAAGCACGGCCTGTTGTGCGGGCAACGCGGGCAGTGACATCGATTCGCCGATATCGATCGTGCCCGATGGCGCGGCGCGCTTCGCCAGCACCGCGACGGCCAGTCCAATGGCGGCAGCAGCGCCCACGATGGCAGCGCCCTTGCCGATGAAGACCTCAGTCCAAGGAATGCCCGCATCGTTCAACGCGCGGACGGCGGCCGCGCGGATACTGCAGGACTCGCCTTGCGTGGACAGCGGAATGGGCTGGCCGGGACGAGGCTCCCAGTGGGCGGCGGCGATCCAGGCGAACGATTCCTGGAACAGCACTTCACCGTTGTGCTTGCGGTCTTCCGGCTGAAGTACGAGGGCCGCGTCGAGCACACCGTCTTCGTACGACTTGAGCACCTCGATGGAGCCTGCCGAGCGCAGTTCGATCACCAGGTTCGGATCGTGCTCGTTCATCCAGCGCAGCAGGCCCGGCAACTCAGCGCCGACGAGCTGGTGGCTGATGCCGATCACCATGCGTCGTCGCTTCGTGTCGAAGGCACTCACCGCGCGCTCATGGGCGCCCACCAGTTCACGTGCCGCCTCGATGAAGGCAGCGCCTTCCGCCGAAAGGCGCACCTGGCGCGGTGTTCGTTCGAGCAGGCGTTTGCCCAGCTGATCCTCCAGCCGTCGCAGTTTGAGACTGATCGCCGACTGGGTGCTGTCCAGGGCTTCCGCGGCTCGCGTGAAGCTCTGGAACTGGGCAATGAGCACGAAGGCTTTGACGGCGTCGAGGTCGAGGGATTTCATGGCCCAATCATTTCAAAAGTTAATGACTGAAATAAGCATCTACGCATTCTCGAAATACATGGTAGCGCGTTAGCCTTCTTCCCATCCATCGGAGGGGAACACCATGAAGAAACACCTGCTCGGCCTGATCCTGCTCGGCGCCATGTCGACCGCACATGCGGACATGACGCCGCCTGCCTATGTCACGGCGGCCGTTTCCGACACCGCGCGGCCTGCCGCGGACACGCAACGCGATGCAGATCGCAAACCGGCGGCGCTGCTGGCCTTCGCAGGTGTCAAGCCGGGCGACAAGGTCGCCGATGTGATGCCGGGCGGCGGCTATTTCACCCGCCTGTTCAGCAAGGTGGTGGGTAAGGACGGGCATGTCTACGCCGTGGTTCCGGAAAGCATCGCCAAGGCACGCCCGCAGGCGCTCGATCCGCTCAAGGCAATGGCCGCCGAACCTGCCTTCGCGAACGTTGGCGTGACCACCGTTCCCTACGACATGCTTGCCGCACCGGCGTCGCTTGATGTGGTGTGGACCTCGCAGAATTACCACGACGTCTATGGTGCCGTCAGTGTGTTCGCGGTCGAAGGCCATACCGGCGTCGAAGAAGCCGCCGCACTCGATGCCGCCGCGTTCAAGGCGCTCAAGCCGGGTGGTGTCTACGTGGTGGTCGATCACACGGCGAAAGCCGGAGCGACGGCGCAGGATGCAAACACGCTGCATCGTATCGATCCGGCCACGGTGATTGCCCAGGCGCAGGCCGCGGGCTTCGTCCTCGACGCGCGCAGCGATGTGCTCGCCAACCCGCAGGATGCCCACGACAAATCCGTGTTCGCCGCGGAGATCAAGGGGCACACGGACAAGTTTGCCCTCCGGTTCCGCAAGCCGCGTTAACGCCATGACTGCCCCGCGAAGCAAGTTCGTCGCCGTCGCTCTCATCCTGGTTGCGGTCGCCAGCGCGGCCTACGTGATGAGTGGCGGCCCCGCACGGAGCCACGCGACTCAGCTGGTCGCCGACCATGCCGTGCCGGTCAGGAGTGCGTTGACCACACGCGGGAACGTCGAGCTTTCGCTGGACGTGGTGGCGCGCACGGAGCCATGGTCCACGGTATCCGTGCGCGCACGCAGTTCGGGCCAGATCGAATCGCTGGGTTTCGAGCCCGGTGCACGAGTGCACAAGGGAGATCTGCTGGTGCAACTGGACCCGTTGCCATTCAAGGCGCAACTCGATCAGGCACGAGGCAATGCCGCCAGCGCACGGGCACAGCTGGACAAGGCACAGGCGGATCTGGTCCGTTTCAGCCAGGTGCTCGACAAGGGTTTTATCTCGAAAGCCAGTTTCGATGCCTACCGGACCACGGTGGAAGTGGCGCGTGCGGGCTTGCAGGCCAGCCAGGCCGCAGAGGCGGTAGCGCGACTCCAGCTGGGCTATACACGCGTTGTAGCGCCCTTCGATGGGGTGGCAGGAACGCCCCTGGCGTGGCCGGGCGCACAGGTAACGGCCAACGAAACGGACATCGTGGTGCTCAACCAGGTTCAGCCGATCCGGGTGAGCTTCAGCATTCCCGAAGCCAGTCTGGATGCCGTGCGGGCGGCGCAGTCACGAGGACCGGTGATCGTGCAGGCAAGCGTGCCAGGCGAAAAGGGGGCGATGCTGAGCGGCCGGCTGGAATTCATCGACAACACCGTGGATGTCACCACGAGCACCATCGTGCTCAAGGGCCGTTTCGAGAACATGGATGGCCGCCTCACGCCAGGGCAGTTCCTTGAGGTAAGACTGCCCACCGTTCATCTGGCAAACGTGGTGAGCATGCCGGCGGAAGCGCTGCAAAGCTCGGACAAGGGTGACTTCGTCTTCGTGATCGGTAGCGATGGCAAGGCGCATCAGCGCTTCGTAGGCATCGGGCCCACGACAGCAGGGCGCATCGTGGTCGAGCGCGGACTGCAAGGTGGTGAACGCATCGTCACCGACGGCCAGCTGTTGCTGGGCGAGGGCAGCCCGGTGCATATCGCTGACAAGGCCTGAGCCATGAATCTTCCCGGGCTGTGCATCCGTCGCCCCGTGATGACCACGCTGGTCAGCCTTGCCTTGCTGGTGGTGGGTGTCGCCGCGTATCCGAAGCTGGCCGTGAATGAACTACCGAACGTCGATTATCCAACCATACGTGTTTTTGCTGCGCTACCGGGCGCCTCACCCGAAGTGATGGCGACCGCCGTAGCCGCGCCGCTCGAGGCGCAGCTGACCACGATCCCCGGTATTGATTCGATCAATTCATCCAGCTCCCCGGGCGGCACAAGCATCGTCCTGAGCTTTGCACTGGACCGGAACATCGACGCTGCGGCACAGGACGTACAGACAGCCATCGCAGCGGCGCAACGCCAGTTGCCGCCCGACATGCCCACGCCACCCATCCTGCGCAAGATCAATCCGGCCGATGCACCCGTGCTGTTGCTGGCCATGACATCGCCGACGTTGCCGGTATCCCAGCTGGATGAATACGCAGAGACCCAGCTTGCGCAGCGCCTGTCCACGGTGGAAGGCGTGGCCCAGGTCTACGCGTATGGCGCGGCGAAGTACGCCGTTCGCATCAGCATAGACCCGGATCGACTCGCCGTGGCGGGCATGGGTATCGACCAGGTGCAGAAGGCGGTGACGGCGGCCAATGTCAATCAGGCGACCGGCACGCTGTATGGGGCCTCGCAGCAGTTCCAGGTGCGCAACCAGGGCCAGTTGCTTCGCGCGGCGCCGTACAACGATATCGTGGTGGCATGGCGCAACGGCGCGCCGGTCCACCTCGGCGACGTAGGCATGGCGTACGACAGCGTGCAGAACGACCAGCTCGCCAGCTGGTACAAGCACGATCGCTCGGTGTTGCTGGCCATCCAGCGACAACCGGGTACCAATACGGTGGCACTCATCGACCGCGTCAAGGCGATCCTGCCGGGCTTCGTGGCCGGTCTGCCGCCGTCGGTGAAACTCGACGTACTGTACGACCGTTCGCAGTCGATCCGCGATTCGGTGGCCGACGTGCAGTTTTCACTGCTGCTGGCCGGTGTGCTTGTGGTCACGGTGGTGTATCTGTTCCTTGGCAATCTTTCTGCAACGCTGATTCCGGCCGCGACCCTTCCGCTGTCGATTGCCGGCACCTTCGGCGCCATGTATGTGCTGGGTTACGGCCTGGACAATCTCTCCCTGCTGGCAATGACCCTGGCTGTCGGCTTCGTGGTCGACGATGCCATCGTGATGCTGGAAAACATCATCCGTCATGTGGAACGCGGCCTGAGTCCCCTCGATGCGTCGCTGCGGGGCGCGGAAGAGGTGGGGTTCACCATTCTTTCCATGACAGTGTCGTTGATTGCGGTCTTCATCCCCGTGATGTTCATGGGCGGCATCGTCGGCCGGTTGTTCCACGAATTCGTTGTGACCCTGAGCATCGCGATCCTGGTGTCCGGCTTCATCTCCATCACGCTTACACCGATGCTATGCAGCCGGTTCATAAGGGGGGCAGACCCGTTACGGGCAAATGGCGTGGTAAGGGTGTTCAACCGGGGATTCGAGCGGGTGCATCATGCCTATGTGCGTAGCCTGCAAGGATGCATGGCACGGCCGAACGCCGTGCTCGCCACGTTTGGGATCAGCCTGGTCGTCACCGGCTGGCTGTTCTATACGACACCACGCGATTTCATCCCGGCCGGCGACAGCGGGCGATTGCAGGTCATCACCGAAGGGCCGCAGGATGTCTCCTATGGCGGCATGGTGGCCCGGCAACAACAGCTGGCGGATATCGTCTCCCATGACCCGAACATCGAGGCATGGATGTCCTCGATCGAGGCCGGCGGTTCCACCATCAACGACGGCGAGATGCTGCTCAAGCTGAAACCCGCGAACCAACGCCAGCTGAGCGTGGACGAGGTGGCCCAGGAACTGCGGGTGAAGTTCGCCAGTGTGGTCGGCATGCGCGCCTATGTCCGCAACCCACCCTTGATCCAGATCGGTGGCCTGCGATCCAAGGCGCAGTATCAGTTCACGCTTCAGTCGCTGGACACAAAGGCTTTATACGACTGGGCGGGCAGGGTGACCCAGGCATTCGCGACGCT
>Ga0116228_10002014_pt1 | contig 17315 bp, 14 predicted proteins | sample S1TSphfallax_2_FD_89694 | JGI IMG/M metagenome (GOLD analysis project Ga0116228, IMG submission 89694) | Host-associated microbial communities from peat moss isolated from Minnesota, USA - S1T2_Fc - Sphagnum fallax MG | ecosystem: Host-associated > Plants > Peat moss > Unclassified | place... | reverse complement strand
TGCCCCCTCGACCCCCGCGTCACGCGCAGCGTGCCTTCGCACGACGGACAAGTCCTTAGAACCTGCTTGTTTAGTTGGGAGGCAAGGCGGGGGGCACGCGCTTCGTGGGTTCGTCACGTATGCCCCCCGCCTTGCCTCCCAACAAAGTAATGGGGTCTGGGGACTTGTCCCCAGCGGGGTCGAGGGGCGGAGCCCCCGCCTTTCTTGCTTTCTTCATATCGTAGCCGCCCCGCGCATAATGGCGGCGATGCCGGTGCGGGATACTTCGGCCAGGCCGAGCGGACGCATGAGTTCTATGAAGGCGTCGATTTTGTCGATGGCGCCGGTGAGTTCGAAGACGAAGCTGCCGACATGGGTGTCGACGACGCGGGCGCGGAAGGCTTCGGCGATGCGCAGGCCTTCGACGCGGTTTTCGCCGGTGGAGATCACTTTCACCACCGCCATTTCGCGGGCGACATGGGGGCCTTGGACGGTGAGGTCGGTGACGCGGTGGACCGGGACCAGCCGGTCGAGCTGGGCCTTGATCTGCTCGATCACCATGGGCGTGCCGGTGGTGACGACGTTGATGCGGCTGAGCCCGCGATCATGGTCGACGACGCCGACGGTGAGGCTGTCGATGTTGTAGCCGCGGCCGGAGAACAGGCCGATGACGCGCGCGAGCACGCCCGACTCGTTGTCCACCAGCACCGAAATGGTGTGGGTTTGATCGTGCGAGGCGCGCGTCATATCTATTCTGTGTGGTCCGGCATCAGACGAGCATCAGGCCTTCGTCGGTGACGGCGGCGGCGCTGCCGGCGTGCTCGGGGCCGAGGATCATTTCGTTGTGCGCGGCGCCGGACGGGATCATCGGGAAGCAGTTTTCCTTCTGGTCCACGGCGATATCGGCGATCACCGGGCCGTCGATGGCGAGCATGCGATGGATCACGTCGTCCAGCTCATCGACGGTTTTGGCGCGCAGGCCGGTGGCGTGGAAGCTTTCGGCGAGCTTGACGAAATCCGGTAACGCGCTGCTGTAGCTTTCGGAATAGCGGCTGCCATGCAGCAATTCCTGCCATTGCCGGACCATGCCCATGTATTCGTTATTCAGAATGAAAATCTTCACCGGCAGGCGATATTGCGCAAGCGTTCCCATTTCTTGGATGTTCATCAGGATGCTGGCTTCGCCGGCGATGTCGATGACCAGCGCGTCCGGGTGGGCGATTTGCACGCCCATGGCGGCGGGCAGGCCGTAGCCCATGGTGCCGAGGCCGCCGCTGGTCATCCAGCGATTGGGTTTTTCGAATTTGAAATATTGCGCCGCCCACATCTGGTGCTGGCCGACTTCGGTGCTGATGAAGGTATCGCGGCCGGAATCGCGGCAGATTTCGTACAGGCGCTGCACCGCGTATTGCGGCTTGATGATGGCGCCTGGGGCGTGTTTTTGCGTGAATCGCAGGCTGTCTCGGGCGCGCCATTGGTCGATCTGGCGCCACCAGGCGGTGAGTGCGGCGCGATCGGGGGCGGCGGGGCGGCGGCGCCACTCGGCGAGCAGGGCGCGCAGCACGCGGGCGGCATCACCGACGATGGGGATTTCGACGGCGACATTCTTGTTGATGTTGGATGGATCGATATCGGCGTGGATCTTGATGCTGCCGGGGCTGAACGCGTTCAGCCGGCCGGTGACGCGGTCATCGAAACGGGCGCCGATGTTGAACATCACGTCGGCGCCGTGCATCGCGAGGTTGGCTTCGTAAGTGCCGTGCATGCCGAGCATGCCGAGAAAGGCGGGGTCGGAGGCCGGGCAGGCGCCGAGGCCCATCAGCGTGTTGGTGCAGGGGAAGCCGGTGAGGTGGACGAATTCGGTCAGCAATGCCGCGGCTTCGGGGCCGCTATTGATGACGCCGCCGCCGGCATAGATGATGGGCCGTTTCGCGGCCGCAAGCACGTCCACCGCGCGGGCGATGGCGGCGGGATCGGGTTCGGTGGTGGGGCGATAGCTGCGGTGCGGCGCGTCCGACGGCGGCGCGTAGGGGGCGGGGCCGATCAGAATGTCCTTCGGCAGGTCGACGACGACCGGGCCGGGGCGGCCGCTGCGGGCGACGTAGAAGGCGTCGTGCACCACGCGGGCGAGGTCGGCGCCGCGCTTGACCAGGTAGTTGTGCTTGGTGGCCGGGCGGGTGATGCCGGTGGTGTCGGCCTCCTGGAACGCGTCGTTGCCGATCAGGTGGGTGGGGACCTGGCCGGTGAGGCAGACGACGGGGATGGAATCCATCAGCGCGTCGACCAGGCCGGTGACGGCGTTGGTGGCGCCTGGGCCGCTGGTGACCAGCACCACACCGACGCGGCCGGTGCTGCGCGCGTAGCCTTCGGCGGCATGCACGGCGGCCTGTTCGTGGCGGACAAGAATATGGCGGATGGCGTTCTGCTGGAACAAGGCGTCGTAGATCGGCAGCACGGCGCCGCCCGGATAGCCGAAGATCACCTCGACGCCCTGGTCCTTCAGGGCGCGCAGCAGGGTGTCGGCACCGCTGGGGGGTTTTTCGGGTGGCACGTGGGTCTCCGGGCGTCAGGCCGCGCCACTTACGGGGCGTGCTGCGGTGCGTCAACCGGCATGTGTAGAAAGTTTTGCATAGCTGCCAAGATTCTTTCCGAAAATTGCTCTGGATTATCAATTCTGGTATTTATGATACAGGTCTGGGCGATTGGCGCGAGATCGTGGTGCCGAAACCACGTTGCCTGGCGCTTGGTGTAGGCCATGGTGGCGGCGATGGCGCGGGTGGACGCGTCGGCGAGGGTGATCTCGCCGCGCAAATGAGCGGCCAGTTCGGGCACGCCGTGGGCGCGCATGAGCGGTAGCGCGGGGTCCAGATGCTGGGCGCGCAGCGCGCGCACTTCGTCCAGCGCGCCGGCGTGGAGCATGGCGGCGAAGCGGGCGGTGATGGCGTCCCGCAGGGCCGGGCGCGGCGGGTCGAGCCGGACGGCAAAGAAACGATAGGGCGCGGGCGGCAGCGCGGGGCCGGCTTGCCAGGCGGCGAGGCCGGTGCCGGTGCCGCGCAGCACTTCCCAGGCGCGGGCCAGGCGCTGGCTGTCGGTGGGGCGCAGGCGGGCGGCGGTGGCAGGGTCGGCTTCGGCGAGGCGCGCGTGCAGGGCGGCGGGGCCCTGGTCGGCGAGGAGCGCGCGGGCTTCGGCGCGGGCGGTGGGGCCGGGGTCGGGGATTTCGGCCAGGCCTTGCGTGAGGGCGGCGAAATAGAGGCCGGTGCCGCCGCACAGGATCGGCAGGCGGCCGGCTTCGTGCGCGTGGGCCATCGCGTCGCGTGCAGCGGCGCGCCAGGAGGCGGCGGTGCCGGGGTCGGACGCGGCGCGCGTGCCGTAGAGGGCGTGCGGGATGGCGGCTTCCTCGGCCGCGGTGGGGCGGGCGGTGAGGACGCGCAGGTCGCGATAGGTCTGCATCGCGTCGGCATTGATGATGGTGCCGCGCAGGTCGCGGGCCAGCGCGAGGGCGAGCGCGGACTTGCCGCTGCAGGTGGGGCCGGCGAGGATCAGGGCCGGGGGATTGCCCGCGTCATCGGCGGCTGCCATGGGCGGCGCCATGCCCTATGCGCTTACGATCGTGGCCGCACGCGATGCGACCGTTCTGACCCAGGCGGCCGTCGACCGCGTGCGCGACGCCGTCGGTGGCGGCGCGACGGCGACGTGGCTGTCGCCCGGCGAAGCCGCGGACGTTCTGGTGGCGACGGCGCCTGACCTCGCGGTCGCGCGCGCGGCGCTGGAGGGCGCGCCGATCGATGTGCTGGTCAGCCGGACGCGCGGGCGACGGCGGGGTTTGCTGCTGGCGGACATGGACAGCACGATCGTGACCGGCGAGACGCTGGATGAATTGGCCGAGATTGCCGGCATTGGCGAAAAGATCGCGGCCATTACGCGGCGCAGCATGAATGGCGAAATGGATTTTCGGGAGGCGCTGCGCGAGCGGGTCGGCATGCTGAAAGGACTTTCCTTGTCGGCGCTGGAACAGACCTGGGCACGCACGGTGTTGACGCCTGGTGCCACAACGCTGGTGGCGACCATGCGGCGGCATGGCGCGATGACGGCGCTGGTATCGGGCGGGTTCTCGTATTTTACCAGCCGGGTTGGGGCGTTGTGCGGGTTCGATCATCACCGGGCCAATATTCTGCTGGATGACGGCGCGGCACTGACCGGCGCGGTGGGCGAGCCGATCCTGGATCGGGACGCGAAGCTCGCGGCATTGACCGAGCTGGCGGCGCTGCGCGGCGTGCGGATGGCGGCGACGATGGCGGTGGGCGATGGCGCCAATGACCTGGCGATGCTGAAGGCGGCGGGGCTGGGGGTGGCGTTTCGCGCGAAGCCTGTTGTGGCGGCGGCGGTGGAGAACCGCGTCGACCACGCGGATTTGCGGGCTTTGTTGTTTGCGCAGGGTTATGCGGTGGATGTTTTTGTAGAATAGGCAGGACGGGTTCTTTTTTTCGAAAAAGAACACTGCCTTTCTTTTGCGCGGGTTTGTGGGCGTTGGATCAACCCGGCAGGCGGGCGAGGCAGAGGCTGTCCATTTTCCAGCCGTCGAGCGCGATGGCGAGCAGTAATAGTCCGATGACGAAACCGGGGAAGTTGCTGCGCCATAGGAAGCTTCGGCCCGGTACTATCGGGTCGAGTTTGGGCATCGGCGGGGCGTCCGGGCCGTCGACCGGCAAGCGCGAATCCAGTTCGGGAATGATCGAGGATCTCTGTTCGGTGGGGCGCCATAATTTGACTTGCATGCGGACGAGCGAGCGCACGGCCAGTGACGCGCCGTAGATGGCGAGCGCGCATTGCAGCGAGGGGCCGAGTTTGTCGGGTTTGGGGACGAGCCAGACGCCGGCGAGGTTGGCCAGCGCGATCCAGATCAACGCGGTCAGGCCGACCACCTGGCACCATTGCAGCAGGTGACGCCCGGTTTCGCGCTCGTCGCCGACCGGCAGCGGGTTGGCGAGATCGTAGGCGGAACGGAGAAAGACGCTGCTTGCCAGGCCGGCGGTGAGCGACGTGATGGGCAGCAGCGCGCCGGGGGCCAGGGCGGCGACGCAGACGCCGCGCAGCAAGGGGGCAGGTCGAGGGTCATGAAGCGAACATGTTCACCCCGTCATGACGACATCGCCGCGCGTACCGCTGCGCAGACGAAATGGGCCTGGGCGTCGGTGAGGTCGGGGTGGATGGGCAAAGCGAGGATGCGGGCGGCGATATCCTCGGCGACGGGCAAAGGGTTGCCGGCGTGGCACGGCGCGTAGGCGGGTTGGTGGTGCAGCGGGCGTGGATAATAAATGGCGGTCGGCACGCCGGCCTGTTTGAGCGACGCCTGCACGCGGTCGCGGGTTGCGGCGTCCCGCAGCAATACGGCGTAGATGGCCCAGGCACTGGCGCTGTCGGGCACACGGGCCGGGATCGTTACCGCAGGCGGCAGATTTGCGTCGTAGATCGCAGCGATTTCCTCACGGCGGGCCAGTTCGCTGTCGAATACATCAAGCTTCGCCAGCAGCACGGCGGCCTGCAACGTGTCCAGGCGGCCGTTCATGCCGGTGCGTAGCACGTCGTAGCGCGTGGTGCCCTCGCCGTGGGTGCGCAGGCTGCGATAGAGGGCGGCGCGGTCGGCACTTTGGGTCAGCAGCGCGCCACCGTCGCCGTAGCCGCCGAGCGGCTTGCTGGGGAAAAAACTCGCGGCGGTGGCGTCGGCTTCCTGGCCCAGCTTGCGGCCGGCCAGGCTGGCGCCGAAACTCTGCGCGCAATCATCGAGCAGAAATAGATTTTCCGCCGCCGCGATGTCGCGCAAGGCGGGCCATGGGGCGGGCTGGCCGAACAGATCGACGCCGATCAGCGCACGCGGTTTCAACTGGCCCTGCGCCTTGATGGTTTCGATGCGGCGGCGCAGATCGTCCGGGTCGATCTGAAACGTGCGCGGATCGATATCGACGAACACCGGCGTGGCGCCGAGCACGAGCGGCACTTCGGCCGTGGCGGTATACGTAAAGGCAGGCAGGAAGACCGCGTGGCCGCGGCCGATATTCTCGGCCATCAAGGCGATCTGCAACGCGTCGGTGCCGGAACTTACGGTGACGCAATGGGCGGCGCCGGCATAGGAAGCCAGGCGCTGTTCCAGTTCGGCCACTTCCGGGCCGAGGATGAATTGGCAATGGGCGAAGACCGCGTCGGTGCGGGCACGCAGGGCGGGGCCGAGGCGGGCTTGTTGGGATTTCAGGTCGAGGAACTGGATCATTTTGGCTCATGAAAAAAGAAAGAACTTCTTTTTTGAAAAAAAGAAGCAAAAAACTTTTGCCCTGGCGCTTACGTCACCAGCCGCTGTCACCTGTCTTCTGAAGCGCCGGTAGGCGCACTGTACTCACTTTTACTCTGCTGCCTTTGCTTCGGTGGTGGCGGCGAACTCGGGCACCTGGTGGCGCAATATAGCGAGCGCCGCGTCGGTGTCGCCGCGCCGGCAGAGGGCGCATATCTCATCGATGGCGCGGCCGACGATGGCGGCGTCGGAGGTGCGGGGGGTGGCCATCAGCAGGCCGGGATGGCCGGTGGGCACCGGCGGTTCGCTGCCGTGGAACAATTCCTCGTAGAGTTTCTCGCCGGGGCGCAGGCCGGTGAATTCGATTTTGATATCGCGGTCCGGCCGCAGGCCGGCCAGCACGATCATCTGACGGGCGAGATCGAGGATGCGGACCGGCTTGCCCATGTCGAGCACGAAGATGCCGCCTTGCGCGCCGCCGGGCAGGGCCGCGTCCGCAAGGCCCGCGACGCTGGCTTGCAGCACCAGGGACACCGCCTCGCGCACCGTCATGAAATAACGTTGCATGTCCGCGTGAGTGACGGTGATCGGGCCGCCATGTTCCAATTGCCGGCGGAACAAAGGCACCACGCTGCCGGTGCTGCCGAGCACGTTGCCGAACCGCACCGTGACGCAGCGCATGCCGCCGCCGGCGCGCGCGGCGATGTCCAGCGCCTGGCAATACATTTCCGCCAGGCGTTTGCTGGCGCCCATCAGGCTGGTGGGGTTCACCGCCTTGTCGGTGGAAATCAGCACGGTGGCCAGCGCGCCGGCGGCGCGGGCCGCGTCCACCACCACGCGGGTGCCGTGCGCGTTGGTCAGCATGCCTTCGAGCTTGTTGGCCTCGACCATCGGCACGTGTTTCAGCGCGGCGGCGTGGAAGACGAGGTCAGGGCGGAATTGCTGGAATATGTCGGCGATGCGCACCGCGTCCCGCACGTCGGCGAGCACAGGGCGGCGTGGGGTGGCGGCGGCGAGTTCGGATAGTTCCAGATCGATCTGCCACAACGCGTATTCGCTGCTGTCGAGCAATAACAGGTCCGCCGGGTGCAAGGCGGCGACCTGGCGGGCGAGTTCCGAGCCGATGCTGCCGCCGGCGCCGGTGACCAGCACGCGCCGGCCACCGACCAGGCGGGCGAGGCCGGCATGGTCGAGTGCCACTTGCGGGCGGTTGAGCAGGTCTTCCACCGGGATGGGCCGCAAGGCGATGCGGCCGGCATCCATCAGGGCGGTCGGCAGCGGGGCGCGCTGGACGGCGACGCCGGCGGCTTCGGCGGCCTCGATCAAAGCGACCAGCGCGGGGCCGAAAAAGTCGGGCTCGGTGACCACCAGCGCCTGGGGGAGACGGCCGCGCGCGCGCAGGCGGGCGAGGATGCGCGGCGCGTCGTCGATGGCGCCGAGGATCGGACGGCCGTTCATGCGGCGGCCGGTCTGGCGGCCGGAGAGCGACAGGATGCCGGTAACGCGCAGCACGCCGCGGCGCTGGGCCGCCAGCGCGCGCAGGAAACCGTCGGCGGCGTCGCCGGCGCCGACGAGCAGCACGCTCTGCACGGGCGGGTCGCCGGCGGTGGTGCGGGCGCGGCCGTGATAGACTCGGTAGGCCAGACGCGGGGCGCCGAGCAGGGCCGCGAGCGTGAGCGCGTGGATGACCGGGAAGGTCACGGTGGGCAGCCTGAAGCCGGTGAACACGAGCAGGGCGGCGAACATGGCGGCGCTGATGACCGAGCCGGCGGCGACGTCGAGCAGGTCGGACAGGCCGGCGAAGCGCCAATATTGCTGGGAGAGGCGGAACGGCAGGCCGGCGAGCAGGAGCGTGATGCCGCCGCCGGCGACGAACCAGAGCGGATGCAGCAGGCCGCCGCCCGGGTCGGCGAGGTAGCGGGCGATAGGCGCCGCGATGGCAGCAAGCGCGCCGTCGAGCGCGACGTTGACGGCGATTCGCGAGAGGGGGCGTTGCGAGGCCATGGGCTACACGAGGTAACTGCAAGTAGGAAGGAAGGCCAGGGGCTCTGCCCCTGGACCGCGTCATGCGAAGCACGCATTCGCGTGACATGCGAAGCACGCATTCGCGTGACATGCGAAGCACGCATTCGCGTGACGTGCGAGGCACGCATTCGCGTGACACCCCCGCCTTTCCCTCCACCGGAGCATCCTCCCTGTATACCCTGGTCCTAGCAGCGCTCTCCGCGCTCATCGTCAGCGTCATGATCCGCGTCGGCGCGCTCGACCATCCGGTCGCCCGGTCGTCGCACGCCGCGCCGACGCCGAAGGGCGGCGGTGTCGGCATTGCCGCTTCCTACGCCGCGGGGACCTTGTGGTTACTCTACATATGTACAGTGCCGGCGTCCGTGCTCGTGCCGCTGGGTGCGGCGCTGCTGCTGGCGCTGGTGAGCTATGTGGATGACGTGCGGCAGGGGCCGTTCGTGCTGAAGCTTGGCGCGCAGATCGCGGCCGCGGTGGTTGTGATCGCCGCTGGCGACAGCTTCACGTTTGTCGATCTGGCTGGCTGGCACCTGCATTTGCCGGCTTGGATCGGCCTGCCGCTGACGCTCGCATGGGTGTTGTTCGTGACAAATGCGGTCAATTTCATCGACGGTTTGAATGGGCTGGCGAGCGGCAGTGTTTTGGTGGCGTGCGTCGCGGTTGCCGGCGGGTCGCCGGCAGCCTCCGGTGCGGCGGCGCTGCCGTTGGCGGCGGGCATCGCCGGATTTCTGCCATTCAATTACCCGCGGGCGCGGATTTTCATGGGCGATGTGGGCAGCCAGCTTTGCGGGTTCGTGGCGGCGGACCTGGCGGTGCGGGCCGCCGGCGTGGGCGTGGCCGCGCTGATCATCCCGTTGGCGCTGATGCCGATCCTGGCTGACGTTGCGTTCACGCTGGTGCGGCGCGCGCGGGCGGGCGACCGGCTGACCGAGGCGCATCGCGGCCATTTGTATCAGGTGGCGAACCGCGCCGGCATGGCGGCCTGGGTGGTTGCTGCCATTTACTGGGCGATGGCGGCATGGGGCGCGGGCTGCGGGCTGCTGGCCGGATATTCCGGCGGCGGGTTGGCTACATCCGTGGTTGCATTGGCCGCGAGTTTAATTCCGATGGCAGCATGGCTGCGCTGGGTCGCAACCGAATCAAAACGGGCCGGCATCACGAAATGGTGACGCCGGCCCGATTGCTCGCCCCTGTTGTATTGCCCGCGCTCACGCCGCGGGCAATTTCCAGTTAGCCGCGGCCGCGGCCACGCTTTGCCGGCGCCGGTTCGGCGGTGACGGTGTGGGTGTTGGAATTCGCCTCACCGAGAATGCTGCGCAAGTCACGCAGGAATGCGGCGCCCTTCAGGGTGCGCTGTACGAGGACGCTGCGGCGATCCAGCGGGTCCACCTTGCGGCGGGCCAGATCGAGCTCGCCCAAACGATCCAGCGCGCGCGTGATGGCGGGTTTGGAGACGTTGAGGTCCGCTGCCAGGCCACGCACAGTGTGCGGCCCTTCATGCAGATAGGCGGTCAGGAACACGCCGAGCTGGCGGGCCGAGAGATCGGGGCCATCACGGCGCACGAGTGCGACGATGGTGTCCCGGAGCGTGCCGACCAGATGGTCGGACGTTGGGCTTGGTGTTGCTGCCACGGTGGTTTTTCCTTTCATAGTAGGGATGTGCCTCGCCCTATTTCGATACAGGCCATCGAGCGACGCACCATTGCCTCGCATGCGACCTGCACCGATATGCCTGTGACACCGTTATGAAACGGTTCTGCGTGTCCAGGCAACCTTTTTTCTCGTGATGCAAGCCGAAATTTTCCATCTTGCGGGAAGTTCCCGCTGCATCGACGATCACGTCGCGTATCTATCGTCCTGCGTGCGCCCAGTTGCAAGGTGTGTAGACGAAGAAACGAAGTTTTTACCGATTGCGACAGGTTATGACGGTATGTAACAGTTATCGCGCGCACTGCCCCTCGGTTCGGATACGTTCTAACGACAACACGCCAACAAACGCTTAACAGACATGCGCGTGCGCGGACCTTCTCACGCCGGAACATGTGTCCTGCTGAGCCTGCGTGCCACGGCGGCAACTGCGGTGCGCATGCATTGCGCTTCACCACCCACCGGGCGGCCGGGCCGTGCGCCGTCATTCCACGCATAGAGGTCAAAATGGCCCCAGGCTGTTCCGGGCGCCAGGAAACGCTGCAGGAACAGCGCCGCTAGAACCGCACCCGCGTACGGTGTGTCCGAAACATTATTGAGATCACAGCCCTGCCCATCAAGTAGGGAAGCATAGGCTGCATGCAAGGGCAACCGCCAGACCGATTCGTGCGCTGTCCGCGACGCGGTTTCAATATTGGCGGCGAGCGCGTCGTCATTGCAGAACAGCGCCGCCACCTCCGGCCCCAGCGCCACGCGCGCGGCGCCGGTCAAGGTTGCGAAGTCCAACAGGAGATCCGGACCGGCATCGGACGCTTCCGCCAGCAGATCAGCCAATACGAGCCTGCCTTCCGCGTCGGTGTTCGCCACCGCGATGGTCAGTCCGCGGCGCGATCGCAGAACGTCCAGCGGGCGCATAGCGTTCCCGGAAATACTGTTCTCGACGCAACCAAGACGAATTTCGAGCCGCACGGGCAGGCCGGCCATGATGATCAGGCGCGCCACGCCGAGTGCGATGGCGGCGCCGCCCATATCCTTCTTCATGCGCAGCATGCCGCTCGGCGGTTTCAAATCGTAACCGCCCGTGTCGAAACAGACGCCCTTGCCGCACAACGAGATCAACGGCGCATCGTCCTGCGCGTCAGGTGCGCGCCACGTGGCGCGCACAACGCGCGGCGGGCGCACCGATCCGGCGCCGACCGCATCGATCAGCGGATAGGATGCGGCGAGGTCGCCGCCGGCGATGATTTCGACCGTGGCGCCCAGCGGCTGCAATATGTCGGACGCCGCCTGTGCCAGTTCATTCGGGCCCAATAAGTTCGCCGGCAAGTTGATCAGGTTGCGCACCAACCATGTGGTTTCGGCCGTTGCGAGTGCCCCTTGCGTGCCTTCCGGCGGCACCAGCCGCGCAGGTGACCGGCCGGGCGCCGATTTCAGCCGATCGAAGCGGTAGGCGCCGAGGCAAAAGCCGAGCACCGCGTCGGCAGGCGAGTCGAGCGGGCCCTCGTAGCGCCCGACGAAACCCTCGGGCAGGCCGAACGGCAGCGCGCCGAACGGCGCCGGCCCGGACTGGTCACCCAACCCCAGCACGGCGCCGGCAACGCCGTCCGCGCCGGGCAGCAGCGCCACCGCGCCGGCGCCTGCCGCGAATCCCGTGCCGCGCAGGAACGCGGCCGCCGGCACGGGCAGCGTTTCGAGCAACGCCGGCACTCCGGCCGGCCGCACGACATGGATGGGCTTGGCGGTGGCGTCCGCGCCCGCCAGGCAATCGAGCTCGCAGGCCCAGAGGTTCAATCCGTCACCGCTCCGCCGTTCGCCGGCTGCGGCGGCGGAAACGCCGCCCGGCAGCCAGGCACGCGGGCCGCCGATACGCGAACGGCCTTGCAACCCAGGCTCAGAATCCAAATCATCAACCCATGTCAAGCCCAGCCCCCCGAGTCGGCGCCGGCGGCTCTCGCCTGAACGGACCCCGTTCCGCTCATACGGACGAGCATCGCGGATCGGATGCGTCGTTCCGCACAGATATTTTCGCGCCGCGGGTGCGCGCGGTGCTCGGCCCCACCAACACCGGCAAGACGCACCTGGCGATGACGCGGCTGCTGGCGCACAGCTCGGGCATGATCGGGTTTCCGCTGCGCCTGCTGGCGCGCGAGAACTATGATCGGATGGTGGCGGCGAAGGGCGCGCGGCACGTCGCCCTGATCACCGGCGAGGAGAAAATCGTGCCGCCGGATGCGCGCTGGTTCAGTTGCACCGTCGAGGCGATGCCGCTTGACCGGCGGGTGGAATTTCTGGCGGTGGACGAAATCCAGCTCTGCGCCGATCCTGATCGCGGCCATGTGTTTACCGAACGGCTGCTGCACGCGCGCGGGCTGGTGGAAACGTTTTTTCTCGGCGCTGAAACAATCCGCCCGCTGCTCAATCAATTGGTGCCGGCCGCGGAGATCGAAACGCGGCCGCGACTGTCGCAATTGACGTTCGCCGGCGCCGCCAAGCTGACCAAGCTGCCGCCGCGCAGCGCGATCGTCGCGTTCAGCGCCGGCGAGGTTTACGCCATCGCAGAAATGATCCGGCGCCGGCGGGGCGGCTGCGCGGTGGTAATGGGCCGGCTTTCGCCGCGCACGCGCAATGCGCAGGTGGCGCTGTACCAGGACGGCGAGGTGGATTATCTGGTCGCCACCGACGCGATCGGCATGGGGCTGAACATGGATGTGAACCATGTCGCGTTCGCCGGCCTCAATAAATATGACGGGCACCGGCCGCGCCGGCTGACCGCGCCGGAAGTGGCGCAGATCGCCGGGCGCGCCGGGCGCGGCATGCGCGACGGCACCTTCGGCACCACCGCGACATGCCCCGATCTGCCGGACGAGCTGGCCGAGGCGGTCGAGGCGCATGTGTTCGAGCCGCTGACGAGTTTGGCTTGGCGGAATAACGATGTGGTGTTCACGTCGGTGGATGCTTTGCTCGACAGTCTGCTGGTGCCGCCGCCGCGCCCGGGGCTGATGCGCGGCAACGATGCGAGCGACCTGGAGACGCTGGCGGCGCTGGCGCGGGATCCGGAGACGCGCGCGCTGGCGGACCGGCCGGGGCGGGTGCGGCTGTTGTGGGAGGCGTGCCAGGTCCCGGATTTCCGCAAGATCACCGATGACAGCCATGTGCGGCTGTGCGCGCGGATTTTCGCTCATGTCGGGCGCGGCGAGGCGTTGCCGGAGGATTGGCTGGAGCAGCAATTCGCCACGCTCGGGCGCGCCGAGGGCGATATCGACACGCTGATGGCGCGGCTGTCCGGCGTGCGGGTGTGGTCGTATATCGCGGCGCGGCAGGATTGGGTGCGGGACTGGGCAACCTGGCAGGCGCGCGCGCGGGCGGTGGAGGACCAGTTGTCCGACGCGCTGCATGAGCGGCTGACGGCGCGGTTTGTGGATCGGCGCGCGGCGCATCTGGTGCGGCGGCTGGAGGCGGTGGAGGACGGCGAGGATTTGCTGTCCGCGGTCACTGCGCGGGGCGAGGTGGTGGTGGAGGGCCATATTGTCGGTGCGGTGGCCGGGTTTTCGTTCGCGGTCGATCCGGACACCGCGGGGGCGGAGAAGCGGCTGGTGCAGCGGGCGGCGCGGCGGGCGTTGCGGGCGGAAATGCCGCGCCGCGTGGCGCTGCTGGAGGCCGCCGCGGATTGTGCTTTTGCGCTGGGCGATACGCATGGCGTGATCTGGGATGGCACGGAGGTGGCGCGGCTGCGGCCGGGGCGCGGGCTGCTGCATCCGGTGGTGGATGTGCTGGAGAGCGAATTTCTCGATGGGCCGCAGCGGGAGCGGGTGCGGCGCCGGCTGGCAGCGTTTGTCGCCGGGCTGATTGCACGGGATCTGGCGCCCCTGCAGCGCGCGGTGGCGGCGGCCGAGGCGGAGCCGGCACTGCGTGGGCCGCTGCATTTGCTGGCCGAGGCGGGCGGCGTGGTGGTGGGCGCGACCGAGGCTACGGTGCCGCCGGCGGTGCGCGGGCGGCTGAAGGCGCTGGGGGTGCGGGCGGGGCGGTTTGCGCTGTTCATGCCGGAATTGCTCAAGGCGCGCCCGGCGGCGCTGCGCGCACGGTTGTGGGCGGTGCGTCATGGCGGGGCGGTGCCCACGCTACCCGCGAGCGGCCTGGTCAGCCTGCCGGCAGACCGTGGCGAGGCGTGGCTGCCGGCGATGGGGTGGGTGCCGGCCGGGCCGGTGATGTTGCGGCTGGATGTGGCGGAGAGGGTGGCGGCGGAACTGGCGTGGCTGACGCGGGCGCGGCCGGCGGCAATGCCGGTGACGTTGGCGTCGCGGCTGGGGCTGCGGGCGGATGCGCTGCCGCCGGTGCTGCGCGCGCTGGGGCTGCGGCTGATCCCGGCGCCGGCGCTGGCGCCCGACCAATACGGCCCGCCGAGCCCGCCGCTGCTCGGCAGCCCGCGCAAGCGTGTCGTGCCCGCGCCGGTCGCGCCCGCGCGCCCGGACGGCCCGTTCGCGGCCCTCTCAGCGTGGCGGCGCTAAAGGAGCAAAAGTTTTTTGCTTCTTTTTTTCAAAAAATAAGACTTCTTTTTTGAAAAAAAGAAGCAAAAAACTTTTGCTCGTTTGGTTCTCGACTGTGGCGGGCGGGGGTTGCCGGTTTTTTGGTTGGGTGCGACTCTGCGGGCATGCGGTTTTTCTCAGTGTTTTGCCTTATCGCGCTCGCGGGATGCCATCTGGTGGATGAGCGCGACTTTGACGCGAACGCGGAAAAGCCGCCGAAGCCGCCGGCGGCGCCTGCGCCGCCGCCTGGGCCGGGTGCGCTGCTGACCCTGAATTACGCGGATGGCGATCCGGACTACGCAACGAAACTGGCGCAATCGGTGCAGCGCGCACTTTCGGTCAAGCCGGGGGTGCTGTTTACGGTGCAGACTTTGGTGCCGCCGGCGGCAACGCCGGACGCGCAGGCCGCCGCGTTGATCGCGGCCGCGGGGACGGGCCGCGAAATTGCCGAGGCGATCGCGGCCGACGGCGCGGATTCGGGGCAGATCGAGCTCGCGGTGCGAGCCGATCCTTCGGTGCACGCGAAGGAAGTGCGGGTGTTCGTGCATTGAGTGACGCTGCGCGACGAGCGGATGCATGATCGATACCGCGTCGCTGGGGCGGGCCATTGCGCAATTGGAACAGGCGCTGGCTTTTGCGGGATCCGACCTTGCACGATCGGACGCCGCGCTGGCCCGGCATTTACGCGCGGGCGCGATACAGGCGTTCGAATTTACCTATGAGCTTTCCTATAAGACATTGAAACGTTATTTGGTCGACTCGGAGCCGGGTCCAGGTGAAGTGCAACGCCTGGATTTTAACGGGACGATCCGGCTTGGCTATGCGCGCGGGCTGCTGGCGGAGGAGATTGCGGCGTGGCGGCAGTTCCGTGAAGATCGCAGCATGACCAGCCACACGTACGACGAAGGCAAGGCGCAGAGTGTGTTCGCCGGGATTCCGCGATTTCTGGCCGAGGCGCGTTTTCTGTTGGCGCGTATCAGCGAACGGCAGGCCGCATGAGTGCTGTCATCGACATGCGGCCGCAGGATCTGGCGGCGGTGCGGGCGATCTTGGCGGCGCATCTTCCCGCCGGCGCCGCGGTGTTCGTGTTCGGCTCGCGCGCGAATGGGCGCGCGCATCGCGGCTCGGACCTCGATCTGGCGATCGACGCGGGGCGCCCGCTGACACGCGCGGAAAGCGGTGATCTGAGCTACGCGTTTGAGGAATCGGACTTGCCTTACACGGTGGATGTGGTGGATTTGCGCACCGTCAGCGCGGCATTTCGTGCGGTGATCGAAGCAAAGCCGACGGCGCCGCTTTCTCTGGCGTAACCGCAATTCGCGTAGGGCGGACTTTTTATCCGCCCCTTTATCACCCGGACATGTATGAACGAAGGGGCGGATAAGACATCTGCCCTACATTGCATTTTGAAGCCACCCCTCGCGCACCGGTTGCAACGGCACGCGGGTCGCGACATCGTCATTACAATATCAATTGACTCTGCCGGGGGGGGGGGGTTACTACACGCTGCATTTCAGGAGCGTGCATCAATGGGTAGCAGGACGCTTGTTTGGACCGGCGATGCCGGCACCACGGATTTCGCCACTGCACCGAATTGGAGCGATGCAGGTAGCGGCACGCCAGCAAAATATGCACCTGTCCGAGATGATACGGTCGAGTTGCTTGGTGCGGGGACGATTACCGGGAGCGGGACCGTGGCGGTTTTTGATGTCGCGGACAATGCGGGAACGCCATTTCAGGTCTATTCCGCCGCACTGCAGGCTACGACAATCACAGATTCGGGCTGGTTGAATCTGTCCGAAAGCAACCTGATCGGGAGATACCTTGCCGTGGAGGGCAGCGCGGCCGGTAGCGCTGGCATACTAAACGCGAGCGGTAGCAAGATAATCGTTTCCGAGTTCTCAATTGGTGCGGCGAATGGTGGCACCGCGGACATATTCGATTCCATTTTAACCCTCGGCGAAGTCGGCGGAGTTGCGCTCGCAGTCGCATCGACACATTCGTCCGGTACAGGCTACTCCAGCGGCACGTTCACACTAGATACGTGCCAAGTGACAATAACCGGAGGAGTAGAGATCGGCGCGTTCGGTGGCGGGACGGTATACGTCCAGGGCACAAATTTGACGACACGCGGCGACGTTGTGATGGGCGGTCCGACCGGCAGCGGCACATTGGTTGTAGAGGGTGCGGGCGATGGGGCCGGCAATGGCGGCACCTGGACTGAGACCGGCTCGGTTAAGGTTGGCATAGGCAGCCTGATTCAATTCGACGCCTCCCCGACTGGTGACAGCGGGCAGGCTTCAATATCAGGCAACTTGTCCATCACAGGCGGGCAAGTCGATATGAACGGCGCGTATGTATTGACCATCGGTGGCAACCTGGTTCTGGGGGGCGCCGCGGGCGGTTCGTTTACACCCGCCTTCCAGACGATGTATGGCGGTATCGTCAGCGCCAATAATATCGAACTCAATGGTTTCAGCTTCCTGAATCTGGGCAGCAGCCAAAACTCTACCGTGACGAATCTGAGCGTCGCCGGCAGGCTCGATGTTGGCAGCAGTGCGACAGTGAAAATGAGCTTCGCAATCGGCGATATCGGGACGAAGGCCAGTGATATGGCGGCCAGTGTCAGCGGCACCTGGTTGCAGATGGCCGGGGCAGCAAACTTCACTGGCGCCCTGTCGTTGGAGGGTGGCTCGCTGACTCTCTCAGATAGCGGCACGATCTCGGTTACCGCTAGCGGCCTGGCGATTGTTGCGCACAACGCAAGGATCAGTATCGACGCAGAAGCGCACGATTTGCTTTCGGCCACGGGAGGAATGGGACTTCTGAACGGAAGCACATTGACGGCCAATGGTGGCACC
>Ga0116228_10002013_pt1 | contig 17316 bp, 18 predicted proteins | sample S1TSphfallax_2_FD_89694 | JGI IMG/M metagenome (GOLD analysis project Ga0116228, IMG submission 89694) | Host-associated microbial communities from peat moss isolated from Minnesota, USA - S1T2_Fc - Sphagnum fallax MG | ecosystem: Host-associated > Plants > Peat moss > Unclassified | place... | reverse complement strand
TGAAGAGCGCGACGTAGAGCACGGCCCACGCGAACACGACCCCTTTGACCAAGCCGGCGAGCGCGCCGAGCAGGGCGTTGGCGGTGCCGATCAGCGGGAGCTTGGCCGCCGTCGAGAGCGCGATGCCGAGCGCCAGCACGATCGCGTAGACGGCTACCGCGTACAGCACCATGCCGAGCACGTGCGCGGGGCCTGGCGAGAGGTTCGTCCAGCCGCGCACGAAGCCGTCCCAACTACCGGCGTAGAAGAAGGCGGCCGCGACGGCGAACGCCAGGGCCAGCACGCCGGCGAGCTCCGCGATCAAGCCCCGCTTGAAACCCTTGAGCGTTCCGAACAGCACGACGGCGCCGATCGCGATGTCGGGCCAGGCCGGGAAACTCACTCGCGAATCTTGGCCCCGAACCGTTCGCCGAGCGCCGCGCGGACGGCCGCGATGTGCGCGTCGGCATCGGCGTCGGTCAAGGTCGCATCGCTGCGCTGCAGCACGACGCGCACGGCGATGCTCTTCTTGCCGTCCTCGATCTGCGGTCCGCGATATTCGTCGAAGACCCGAACGTCGGCGATCGCGCCGTTGCCGCTCGCGCGCACCGCGCGTTCGATTTCGGTTGCGGCCACGTCGGGCGCCACGATCAGCGCCAGGTCACGCGCTACCGGCGGATACCGCGACGGTGCCGCGTAACGCGGTACGTGATAGGCCGGCAGAGTCGCCAAGGTCATCCAGCCCGCGTAGACCCGCGCCTCGACCTCGAAAGCGGCCAGCAGCCGCGGGTCGATCGCGCCGATCGTGGCGGCGCCGGTTTCGTCGACCCGCAACTCGGCTGTCTTGCCGGGATGCCAGCCCGGCAGCGCGGCCGGGACCGCCTCCGCGTCGCGCCCCGCCAGTCCGCGGAGCAGCGCCTGCGACTCGCCCTTGAACGTCAGGAACCCGCTGTCGCGCCAGGGCGGTTCCTCGGCCTTGGGAAGGGCCAGCAGCCACGCGACGCCGGCCGTCTCCGCCGGCACGTCGCCGCCCGCGAACACGTGGCCGACCTCGAAGATCCGGTACGGTTCGGCTCCGCCATGGCGTGCCGCGAGCTGCAGCAACGCGGGTAACAACGAGAAGCGCAGGTAGCGTTGATCTTCCGACAGCGGATTGAGGATCTCGAGGACGGTTTCCAGCGGTAGGCCCGCCTTCGCGCAGGTCTGAGCGATACCGCCCGGTTGCATCGAGAACGTCACGGCTTCGCGGTACCCGAGCGCCGCGAGCGCGTGGGCGACTCGCATCTCCGTACGGTAGGCGGCGCTCGAGACGTTTTGCGCCAGGACGGGCGGCAAGACCGGTTCGATCCGGTCGTAGCCCGTGATCCGGGCGACCTCTTCGACGACGTCCTCGGGGATGCGGACGTCGCCGCGCCAGCGGGGCGGCGTGACCGCTAACCCGTGGAAGGGCGCTTCGCCGAGCTGTTCGTCGGCGTGGCTGGTCGACACGTGAAAGCCGAGGCGCACCAGCGCTTCCTCGGCTTCCCGTTCGCTAACGTCGACACCCAGCAGCGCTCCGAAGCGGGCCACCGGGACGACGATCGGCGCGGCCGTCGCATCGCTCGCGCCGGCCACGAACGGCGCGTGGGCCGTCGCACCCGCGCCGGCCAGCAAATGGGCCGCGCGCGCCGCACCCCAGCTCGCAAGCCCGAGCGGCAGGCCCTTCTCGTGGCGGCTCGAGGCTTCGGTGCGCAGGCCGAGCGCAACGCTCATGCGCCGTACCCGCGGCCCGCTAAAGGCGGCGGCTTCGACCAGCAGCTCGCGCGTTTCCGCCGTCACTTCGCTGTCCGCGCCGCCCTTGAGCCCGGCGATGCATTGCGGTTCGCGTTCGTCGGCGATCACGAGGAAACGCGAGTCCAGCGTGCGGTCGGCTTCATCGAGCGTGCGCATCGGCTCGCCGTCGCGCGCGTCGCGCACGATCAAGCGGCCGCCGGCGAGCCGCTCGAAATCGTAGAAGTGCAGCGGCTGCGCCGTTTCCAGCATCACGAAATTCGAGATGTCGACGAGGTGGTCGATCGGCCGCTGGCCGGCTAGCGCCAACCGCACGCGCATCCAGAAGGGCGCGTTTCCCGCGCGCTCGGCGTCTTTCTTTATCGAAAAACGTTGCGCGACGAAGCGCTTGCAATCCGGGCTCTCGATCGTCACGAGCGGCAGCGCCGCGGGATCGGCATGCGGCGATGCGGCCGGGCCCAGATCTGGCTCGCGCACGGGCCGTCCGAGCGACGCCGCGAGTTCGCGGGCGAGCCCCACCACCGACATCGCGTCGACGCGGTTGGCCGTGATCTCGACGTCGAGCACGTCGTCGTTGAGCCGGTAAGCCGCGACGAAATCGGTGCCGGGCACGAGTTGCTTCTCGAGTTGCAAGATGCCGTCGTCGAACCACGCGGCTTCGAGGCCGAGCTCCGCGGCCGAGCACAACATGCCTTCGGAATCGATACCGCGCATGCGGCGCGGTCCGATCTCGAGGCCGGCCAACTGCGCGCCGATCGTGGCCACCGGAACGACGTCTCCCGTGGCGACGTTGGTCGCCGCCGTCGCGATCGTTAGCGGACGCGGCCCGCCCGAGTCGACGGTGCACACGACGAGCCGATCGGCATCGGGATGTTTGTCGATGCGGGTCAAGCGTCCGATGGTGACGCCGCGCAACTGCGGGCGGCGCACGATCTCGTCAACGGGAAAGCCGAGCGCGGCCAAACGTTCGGCCAGCGCTTGCGAGTTCTCCTCGATATCCAGATAATCGCGTAGCCACGCGATCGGAAGCTTCACGTCGTTTCGATTCCCGTCTTCGTTAATTGAGTTGCGCGAGAACGCGCGGATCGTTTTCGAACAGCACGCGGATGTCGTCGATATCGTGCCGCACCATGGCGATGCGTTCGATGCCCACGCCGAACGCCCAGCCCGTCACGAGCTCCGGGTCGTAGCCCGATTCGCGCAAGACCTGGGGATGGACCATGCCCGATCCCCCGATCTCGATCCAGCCCGAACCGCCGCACGTCTTGCAACCCGAACCGCCGCATCCCGGGCAGGTCGTGTCGACTTCGGCGCTCGGCTCGGTGAACGGGAAGAACGACGGGCGAAAGCGCACGGCTTGCCGCGGCCCGAAGAGCTCGCGGAAGAGGCCGGTCAGCATGCCTTTGAGGTGGCCGAGATGAATGCCGGGCGCGACGAGCAGGCCTTCGATCTGATGGAACATCGGTGAATGACGCGCGTCGATCGCATCGCGTCGATACGCTTTACCCGGCACCACGATGGCAAGCGGCGGCGGATGCGCTTGCATCGTGCGGACTTGCATCGGCGACGTATGCGTGCGCAGCAGCAGTCCGGGCCGCACGTAGAACGAGTCCAAACCTTCACGCGCGGGATGGTCGGGCGGGATGTTGAGCGCGTCGAAGTTGAAGTATTCGGTTTCGAGTTCGCCGCCGAGCACGACGGCGAAGCCGCGGCGTTCGAAATAACCGCAGACGTCTTCCATCGCGCGGCGGATCGGATGCAGCGAACCCGTCTGCGGTGCCGGCGCCGGAAACGTGACGTCGATGGCAACGCTCAGCTCGGCGTCGAGCGCGAGCGCGTCCAACTGCCCCGCCTTCTCGGCGACGAGCGCTTCGAACCGCGCGACCGCATCGTTTATCGTCTTACCGGCGCTCGGACGCTCCGCGTGCGGTAACGTTCCGATCGCGCGACGGACCTGGGTGATCTCACCGCTGCGGCCCAAGAAGCGAACGCGCAGCGCTTCGAGCGCGGCTTCGCCCGTCGCCTCGGATAAGGCGGCTTGCAGTCGCGCTCCCAGCGCGTCGAGTTGGTCGGTCAAGGATTCGATCGGCGTACTCCGTGCAAAACGTGAACGCCCGGCCGTTTCGGCCGGGCGTTCGTCACATCTTTTCGTTTCTTATGAACGGCGGACGCTTTAGCTGCTCGCCGCGGCCTGGTTGACTTGTCGGTAGATCAGGTAGGCATAGATCGATCCGGTGCTCGCGAACAGTTTCCAGAAGCGGTCGTTGGTGCGCATCAGTCGGCGTGTACCCTTCTCAAGTTTATCGTCACGGCGTAGTCGCCCAGAACATTGGCGAGTATAACATAGCGCGTATGGAGCGCCAAGTCTTGACAAATCAGGGTTTTTCGAGAGTTTAGGCCGCAAAAATTTAGGCTATAACTGTTGCGAAAAAGCGTAAAATATGATACCGCCGGCGACTGCTGCGTTGAGGCTATCGGCGCCGCCCCGCTGCGGAATCGCGACGCTCGCATCCCAGACGGGCAGCCAGTCGGCGATGCCGCGCCGTTCGTTCCCGACCGCGAGCAGCGCCTTGCGCGGAAACCGGAAGTCCGGCAAGGGAACGCCGTCGCGCGCGGCGGCCACGATCGAGTACCCATGCCGCCGAGCGCCCGCGACCGCCTCCTCGGGCGTGGCCAAACCGACGCGCATTCGGAAGAAAGCGCCCATCGTCGCCCGGACCACCTTGGGATTGTGCGGTTCGACGCCGCCCGCGGCGAATAACGCGGCTGTGATGCCGAAGATCTCGGCCGTTCGCAGCAACGTCCCCGCATTACCGGGATCGGCCACGCCGGCCAGGAGGATCGCTGGTTCACCGTGCTCCAGGAGCTCGTCGGCGCCTTGGAGCGAGGTGGCGAAGACCGCAATGACACCCGGTGGCGTCTCTACTTCGGAGATCCGCCCCATGGCCTGGTCCGGGATCAGGTAGGCATCCGCTTCGAGGTCGAGCCCTTCCGACCGCGCGCGCTCCAGGCCCCACTCGGTCGCGTAGACGGCTTCGGGCTTGAGTCCCGCCGCCAACGCCTCGGCCAGCATCGATGCGCCTTCGACGATGTACCGGCCGGCCGCGCGTCGTCCAGCCTTTGTGTGCAGCGCGAGCACCGCGTGAATTTTCGATGAGTGCGCGCCGAGCGGGATGGGCATAAAACCAGGATTCGCGCCATGCCGCGGCCGAGACCCCTTCGTGCCGCCTCGTGCCCTCGAAGTATTCTTCATCCTCGTCATGATGCTCGCCGTGCTGGTCGGCGGTCGCTCGTTGCTCGTCAACGCGGCACAGTTTCACGGCGTCACCATCTCGGTGCTGGGCGGCATCGCGATCTTTCTGATCTACGCGTTTCGCCGGAATTTCCTGGCCGGCGGTCCGGGTGCGCGGCTATTCGCCACGCGTGATGCGGCTTTTCTCGCCGCGATCGCTTCCGGCATCGCATTCGTGCTTATTCCGGCCCGTTGGTCGCTCGGATCGGCGATCGTGGCCTTGGAGATCGGACTGGCGGTGGAATTGCTCGCGCGCTTCGCACCCGTGACCCAAGCGACGGAAGATCGATGAAAACGTACGCCTCGGAACGCATCTACTCGGGACGCGTCGTCAACCTGCGGGTCGACGAGATCGATCGGAAGCGGAGCGAAGGCCGGCGCAAGGTAGAGGTCGTCGAGCATGCCGGCGGCGTGTGTATCATCGCCCGTCCGACGCCCACCGAGATCGTCTTGGTCAAGCAGCACCGGCATGCCGTGGACGCTGACCTGTGGGAGGTGCCGGCCGGGATGATCGAACGCGGCGAGCCGCCGATCGAGACGGCCCGCCGGGAGCTGGTCGAGGAGACGGGCTACCGAGCCGAGTCGCTGCGCTTTCTGTGGAGCATGTACTCGACGCCCGGGTTCTGCGAGGAGCGCATCCACTTCTTCGTGGCCGAGGGTTTGACGCCGGGCCTGGCCGCGCCCGAGGACGATGAGGATTTCGAATTGCGGACGTGGCCGATCGAGGAGGCGTGGCGGCTGGTCGAACTCGACCAGTTGCGAGATGCGAAGACGCAGATCGCGCTGGCTTGGGCACGGGCGCAGGCCGTTTCGCCCCGTCCGTGACCTTGAGCGCAGCCAGCATCGTCGACCTGCAGTACTTCCTCATGGACGCGGCCCGGCGGTACGCCCCGGCCGAAACCGACCTGCTGGCGCGCGCGGCGGCGCTCGACTATGCGCTCCTCTTGTCCTCGGAACACGGCGAACAGCAGATCGACGACGCGACGCCCGTGGCGGGTCTGATCCGCGACGTCATGTCCGGGGCCGCAACGACCGCGCTCGACCTCGCTGCGGAGATGCTGTCGGCCTCGGATGAGACGTTTTGCGATTTCGCCGAGCGCTATGGAGGCCCCGGCGGCATCTTCGACGTCGTCCGGGACCTGCGGGCCGCGCAGGCGATCGTCGACGACGGCGTCGCCTTCCGGCTGGTCACCTTAGCTAGCGAGATTACCGAGCGCCGCCGCCGGCTCTGAGCGGATGTGGCTAGGAGCTGGGTTGGGTCTTAGAGAGTCGCAGACGCTCCATCATCTCGCGTGTCGGCAGCTTCACGTTGCGCGCGAGGCGCAGCCAGGCCATGGCCTTGATCGTCCAGTAGGTGGGGTCGAATTCGAACCAGCGCAGGCCGTGGCGGGCCGAGAACGGGAAGGCGTGGTGGTTGTTGTGCCAGCCCTCGCCGAAGGTCAAGAGCGCGACCCACCAGTTGTTGGTTGATCGGTCGTTCGTGCGATAGGTTTGGTAGCCGACGGCGTGCGAGGCGCTGTTGACCAGCCACGTGCAATGGTAGGTGAACACCAAGCGCGCGAACACGCCCCAGACGACCCACGACCAGCCGCCGATCAGCAGCAGGATCACTCCCAGCAGCACGGTGATCAGCACGTTGTAGCGCTCGACAGCCCGGTAGAACGGGTCCTTGATGAGGTCGGCGGCCCAGCGTGGCCGGTCCTTGGGGTCGACGCGGTCCTTATTGGTGCGGAAGAGCCACTCGATATGCGCCCAGGGCATACCCTTGTGCGAATCGTGCGGGTCGCCGTCGCGGTCGGTGTTCGCATGGTGCGCCCGGTGTTGGGCCACCCATTCGATCGGCCCGCCCTGCAGGGCCAACACGCCGCAGATCGCCAGCGCGTATTCGACGAATCGGGGCACCGATAGGCTACGGTGCGTCAACAAGCGGTGATACGCGAGCGTGATTCCCATGCCGGTCAGGACGTAGAGGCCGATCGCTACCGCGACGGCCGACCACGAGAAAAAGAAGGGCAGGAAGACGCCGAGCGCTCCGATGTGGATGACGGCCAGTCCGATTCCCACCGGCCAGTCGCGCTTCTTCTTTGGTACCAACTTCGATGTCGTCGCCGCCTGCAAAGCCATTTATGCCCCTTTGGACCTAGTCGCGAACTGCGAGCCGCCGTTCACCATGAAACGGACGAGTGCTGATTCGTGGCGGATGTCCTCCGCCTCTTTCTTTATCGACGTAACATCGCGAAAAGAGACCGCCGGCTGTAAGGGAGCCGGCGGTCGGCCACTCGTCGCGAACCTAGGAAGCGACCCGCGTGGAGGCGTGCGCCTCGAGTTGCGCCTTCGCAACGGCGAGCAGTGAATCGAAGGCGGCGCGGTCGCTGACCGCGAGGTCGGCAAGCGCTTTGCGGTTGAGCGTGACGCCGCTCTTCTTGAGCCCGTCGATCAACCGCGAGTACGAGAGGCCTTCGCGGCGCGCGGCCGCGTTGATGCGGCTGATCCAAAGCGAGCGGAAGTCGCGCTTGCGCACGCGCCGGTCGCGAAACGCGTAGCTGAGCGAGTGCAGCAGCGCTTCGTTGGCGACGCGATAGTTGCGGCTGCGCGCCGCGCGGAAGCCCTTGACGAGCTTCATCACCTTGCGGCGATTTTTGGCCTTTTGAACGCCTCGTTTGATACGTGCCATCGGTCGTTACGCTCCTACAGCAGATACGGGATCTGCGGCGCGAAGCGCTTGAGATCGCCGGCGAATACGGGCTGGTCCTTGCGGAAGTTCCGCTTGCGCTTGCGCGTCTTCTTGCTGAGGATGTGTCCGCAACCGCTGAACTGATGGCGGTGTGAAACCTTACCGTTCGCGCTAACCTTGACGCGCTTCGCGGTTCCTCGATGCGTTTTGATCTTAGGCACTGGAGACAACTCCTTGGGTGGCACCGTTGGTGGAAGCCGCTGTTTCGGCCGTTTCTTCGTCGGGACCGTCGTCGTGGCCGTCGTCGTCGGCTTCGTCCATTACGACGGGCGGATTCGAATCGGCGGGCGTTCCGTCGTGGTGCAGGATGGTGTACTTCGGCGGGCCCGTCGGAACGGGGCGTGGCGCCAAAATCATGAACATGTTCTTGCCTTCGAGTTTCGCATCGCGCTCGACCGTGGCGATGGGCGTCATATCCGCAGCCATGCGGTCGAGAAGCCGTTTTCCGAAGCTCGTATACGTTATCTCGCGGCCGCGAAACATGATCGTTACCTTTACTTTTCCACCGTCGAGCAGCAGGCGTTCGGCCATGCGCGCCTTGGTTTCGTAGTCGTGGGTCTCGATCTTCGGGCGAAGCTTGACTTCCTTAAGCTCCCAATTCTTCTGTTTCTTGCGGGCGTCTTTATCTTTCTTCGACTGCTCGTATTTCAGACGGCCGTAGTCGCTGATCCGGCACACGGGCGGCACCGCCGTCGGCGAGACCTCGATCAAGTCCAGGCCCTTTTGCCGCGCTAGGGCCAGTGCGTTTTCCGTCGGCATCACGCCAAGCTGGGTGCCCTCGTCGTCGATGACGCGGACTTGGCGGATGCGGATTTGATCGTTGACGCGCAGCGGTCGTGCTATGTGGAGCTCTCCTCGAGGCAAAAAAAAGTGGCGATGCCCAAGCATCCCACATCGAGCGAACCTACCGTCGGTTCCTAATGTGCGACCGGATGGCCCGAAGGCATCCGGTGAGGGCTGGTGGGCCCTGCTTCGGCCCCCGTATCGTATCAAGAAAGGCGGTACAGCGTCAAATCGCGGCAAGCGCCCTCTCCGGGAGGAAGGGCTGGCCAGAAGTTTATCCCAAGACGGGCCATTCGGCATCGGCGTACGGGCACGAGCCCACCGCCCTCTTGGAAACCGAGTGATCATATGTACAGGCGGCTCGGATTCGGCGCTTTGGTCGGCGCGGCCCTAGCGGTGACGGCGTGCAATACCGGTGGAGGGTTGGTCAGTGCCAACAACCCGCTCAACCCGACCCCGGCGCCGAGCGCGGCCGCCACGCCGACCCCCACCGCCGCCCCGACGGCCAAACCGACGGCCAAACCGACGGCCACGCCTACCGCGGCCGCCTGCACGGCGCCGCCGCCCGACCCGAACATCTCGACGATCACCTTGACCGGCGCCCAGCAAACCATTGCGGTGCCGTGCTTCGGGAACTTCACCTCGTCGGCGAGCGTGCCGGCGAGCAACGGTAAGGGCCTGACCGTCGCGCTCGCCTCGAGCTCCGACCAGAATCTGGGCGGCGTGCCGGATGCCTCGTACGGCACGCCCATCCTTTACACAAGTCTCCTGCCGAGCGCGGCGATCACGTTCACCAGCAGTACGGCCCCGATCGCGACGACCCTGACCTCGACCGCGAACATCGGGGCCCCGCACACGTATGCGATTCAGGTCTACGTCCCGCTGCTCGGTGTCCCGATCGAGACCGTGACCGGCATCCACCCCACGGGCCACAGCATCGAGTTCGGCGTCGCCGCGCCGGGCGGGACTTTCTCCGCCGTCGAGGCGGTCGTCATCGTGTACCAGAGCTCGTAGCCGCCCGCCGTGACGCGTACGCCTGCAACCCTCTTTTCCGCGGTCACCTTCCTCGCGGCTACGCTCGGGGCTGGTCCCGCGACGAGCGGCCACGCCGACCTCGGATCAACCGCGCCTACGATCCCGGTCACCTTGCTGGGTGGCACGGCCCTGGCGGGTCCGGTAAGCGCCGGCAAGGTGACGGTCCTGAATTTCTGGGCCACCTGGTGCCCGCCGTGCCGGGCGGAAACGCCGGCTCTCGTCGCCGCTTACCGCGCCCTCAAGGCGCCCGACGTCGCGTTTCTGGCGATCGATACGACCGAAACCGCCCCGATCGTCAAGACCTTCCTGTCTGCCAAGTCGGTGCCGTATCCGGTCGCACTCGCGGGGCCGGACCTCTACAACGCTTACGGCATCGCCTACATTCCGACCACGATCGTCGTCGATGCCAAAGGTGTCGTGCGGGCGCGCTGGATCGGCGGCGTCGACGTAGCCCGGCTGACGCGGTACGTCGCGGACGCGCGCGCCGGCAAGACCTCGGACTACGTATCGCCCGCGCAGGCGCAGATCGACGCGTTGCTCGATCCCGCGCTCTATCCGCTGGCCGGTGATCCAGGCGACCGGATCGCATCCGAGCAGAAGATCGCCCAGGCCCTGACGCGCGTCGACGCGCTCACGTCGCAGAGCGACGCTACGGCGATCGACTTCGAGCGGACTCAACACGAAGAGGGAACCTTGCAGGTCGCGGCCGCAACCGCGGCGCGCGACGACGCGACCGCGGCGCCGGAAAAGGTGCAGGCGCTCGAGTCGCTCGCGAAAGGCGAGGGCGAACTCAATCGCTGGGACGATGCGGCCGCGTCGCTGCGCGCCGCGTCGGCGCTCGCGCCGAACGAACCGCAACTCGTCGCCGCGCTGACGCGCGCCTATTATCGCTTGCACGATTACGGGGCGATGATCGAGCAGGCGCAGCTCTACACGAAGCTCGCGCCGGACGACGGCGACGGCTGGTCGGAGTTAGGTTTGGGGTTCCAGCGGGCGAAGCGCTTCAGCGAGGCCGCTCCCGCGTACGAGAAATCGCTAACCTTGCTGGTCGCCGCGGCGACCAAGACGCCGACGCAAGACGCGCTGGCCGACGTCGCGGATACGTCGCTCGATGCCGCCAACGTCTACGTGGCGCTCGGCGACGGGGCCCGCGCGCGGCGCACGTTCGAGCGCGCGAATGCGTACGGCGACCGGCTCGACCCCAAGGGCAGCTACGCCGAGTTGCAGCGCAACGTGCGCGAGCGGACCCAGGAGGGGCTCGTCGCGGTGACGCTGGCCGGTAAACGCGTGAATACCTACGTCTCGGTCGCTCCGTGGACCGGGCCCGACCTTCCGGGCAGCCTCGTTTCGACGCTGAAGTATCGGCTGATCGTGGCGGCACCCGCCGGGGCCCCGGTCACGCTACGCGCGCGGGGGCTGCGGCCGAAGTGGATCGCGTCGTTCTGCGCGAGCGGCCTGTGCTCGCCGCAGACCGTCAGCTTCACCTCGCCGGAGACCGGCGTGACGACCTACGAGTTCCAATTGGTGCCACCGCACGCGGGAGCCGCTCCCGGTCACGTCTCGATTTCGTATCTCGTTCGCGGCGCCGAAGCACAGGTTGGCCTGCGCGCGCCGTAAGCGGTTCTTCCCGAAGGGCATGCGAGGCGGTTAGGAGTTACCGGGTTCGAGACGAAGCGGAAAGGCCATGTCGTACGACCTCGAGCTGCGCGGCGCAAACCGGATTCCCGCGGACGAAATCAGGGAACTGCTCGCCGGCCGATTCATGCGGATCGAGGGCGATGACAGCAGCCTCGCGATCGTGAACGAGCATACCGGCGTTCATTTCATGCTGGACGCCTCTGATGACTGTCTGGCGCTTAGCATCAATTTCGCGCGGCCCAGCTTTTTCGCGCGTGAGGCGCTGTACACCGCAATCGACTTCTGCAGCGAGTTCGGCTGGACGATCTTCGACCCGCAGATCGACGCGGAGGTCGCGCTCGATGACGAGCAGATCGAGCCGTCGCTCCAGTGTTGGCGAGTGGGGAACCGGCACACCTTCGATTTGGTAAAAGGGGGGCGGTATGTCGATCCCGATCTGGCAAACCGGACGTGGTCGTATAACTACGATATTCCCGATATCGAGCACGAGCTCGAGACGCTCGGCGCCGACCTCTACGTTCCGAAAATTTGGTATGCCGACGTCGACGACGAGGTCAAGCGTTTCATCCTGGTGCCGGGCGTCGGAGCCATGACGTTTCCCGAGGTCGATTTCGTCGTAGTCGAGCGCGCCGGATTCCTCGGGAAGAAGCGCTACGAACGGATATGGTACGCCGATGCGGTCGGCGCGCTCGCTCCGTACGAGCGCGCCTTCGAGCCGCTCGGGACCGTGCGCGCCTTCGCCTGCGGCTCGCAAGCGATCGACAAGATCCTGCCCAAGAACTCGCTCGCATTCACCAAGGATCAAGGCATTCCGGAATGGTCGCTCGTCGACGATCCGGCGTTCGTGCAGCGCAGCGCAGAGTGACCGACTCATGCGCCCCAGCCGCCGTCGAACTAGAGAGTCGGCGTCTGGCCTTTCGGCGCGACGAGTAAAGCCGTCGCGATGCGATTGCGCCCCAAATGCTTGGCTTTGTAGAGCGCCGCGTCCGCCGCGAGGAGCAGGGCTTCAGGTAAACGCACGGTCTCTCCGTCGCGCGACAGGGCGGTGGCCACGCCGACGCTTGCGGTGAGGTGGTTTCCGCCCGTTCGCCCCCCGGAGTGCGGCAGCGCGAGATCCTCGATCGCGCGGCGCACCGCCTCTCCTACGTTGTAAGCTGCCGCGGCATCAGCGGCGGGCAGAATAACCGTTATCTCCTCGCCACCGTAGCGGCACGCGATGTCGGTCGCGCGGATCGACGTTCGCACGGCCATGGCCACGGCTCGCAGGCAATCGTCACCGACCTGGTGGCCATAATCGTCGTTGAACGACTTGAAATGGTCGAGGTCGAGCAGCAAGAGCGACATGTGCGTCCCTTCACGGAGCGTTCGCAGCCACTCGCGGTCGAGGGCTTCGTCGAAGGCCCGCCGGTTCGCGAGCCCGGTCAGGCCGTCGGTCAGCGCCTGGTTCTCAAGCAAATCTTCGTGCGCTTTGCGCTCCGTGACGTCGCGCATGACGATGACCGTTTCTTTCACGAGCGACGTCGCCGGATCGCGCACGACGCTCGCGTTGACCTCCATCCAGGTGAACGCCCCGGATTTCCGGTTCATTCGCACCGTGACCGGACGGCTCATCAGCGGCTCGTGCAAACTGACGTCGTGACCCGCCGCGACGAGCGGCATGTCTTCGGCGACAATCAGCCACTCCGGCGGCTTTCCCACGAGTTCGTCCGGCATCCAACCGAGCACGGCAAACACGGACGGCGAGATATACATAATGACTAAGTCGGGATCGAGCCGGCAGATGATGTCGGCACTGTTCTCAGTCAGCAACTGGAAGTCGGTCTTGTCTTCGTTAGGAGTCGAAATTAGAGCATCTCCGTCGCTTCTGCCGGTGCCACCGTGGGACGCTCGCACGTCCGCCGCCGCTTCGTGCAAACGCCCGCGCGCCGGTCAAGGCCCTGCGTATTCGCCTAAGAGAGCGGTTGCCAACCGGTTGCGCCCGTGATCCTTCGCGTCGTACAAGGCGTTGTCGGCAGCCAGGATCAGGCCCGCGGGCATCGGCATGGTGGCGCCGTGTCGGGCGCGCGCGGTCGCGACGCCGACGCTGGCGGTCACCCGGTCCGCACCCGGTTCGGTTCCTTCGTGGGGAAGATCGAGAACCTCGATTGCCACGCGCACCGCTTCGGCCACGCGCACGGCTCCGGCTTCGTCGGAGGAGGGCAGGATGATCGCGATTTCCTCACCGCCGTAGCGGCATGGAGTGTCCGTGGCCCGGATGGTCGCTCGAATCGCGTCGGCCACTTCTCGCAGACAATCGTCCCCGGCCTGGTGACCGTACGTATCGTTGAACTCTTTGAAGTGGTCGAGATCCAGCATCACGAGCGACAATTGGGAGCCTTCGCGGAGCGTGCGTAGCCACTCGCGTTCGAGTGCTTCGTCGAAGGCGCGCCGGTTCCCGAGTCCCGTCAGGGCGTCCGTGCGCGCGAGGGCGGAAAGCGCCTCCTCACGCGCCTTGAGTTCGGAAATGTCGCGCATGACGACCACGACTTCGCGGACTTCCTCGCTGTCCGGGTCGCGCACGATTCCCGCGCTGACCTCCATCCACACCAGCGACCCATCTTTTCTGCGCATCCGAACGCTGGCGGTTCGGCTTCGCGCGGGGCGGGTCAGATTGTAGGCGTGCACGGCGGCCAAGATCGGCAGATCCTCTTCGAGGACGATCGAACTGGGCGGCTTCCCGACCAGTTCTTCCGGGGTCCAACCCAGCACGTTGAAGACGGAGCGCGAGAGATAGACGACCGTCAGGTCCGGCGCCAGGCGGCCAATGATGTCGGCGGTACTTTCAGCCAAAAGCCGAAAATCAGTCGCGTTGCCCCCGTTTATTGAAATGAAACGCCTCCGCGGCGAGAAACGCGCCCGGTTGCCGCCTTTTCTGGTATACCCCGCCTTGCCCGGCGCAAAGCGGTGCCGGCGATTGTTGGGCGCGTGCGGGCGAGCGCAACCCGGCCTTACGGCTCGGCGGTGTAACCGGGGCCGACGGCCGAGCGACCGCCGTCGGCTCGCATGGCGCCGGAGGGGCATTCCCGCTTGCTCCGGCGTGCGATCGGCGCTTGGGGGGCTTCGTCGAGGGCCGGCGACGAATCGCATCAGAGCTTGTACTCGAACCAGGCGCTATAATACGCGGTGCTAAGCGAAGGAACGCCGGGTGCTTCGGGGCTTGCCTCAAGGAACGTCCCTTTGAGGTAGCGCGCGTATGCACCGATAACTTGGACGTGCCGATCGAGCACGTATACGAGCGACGCGTAGCCGAGATTACCGATCGGCGATGCGTTGCTTCCGGCGGGCGCCCGAAGTGGATAGCCGGGCGCCGAGTAAATGCCATCGTAGATACTCTGGCGGTAGAAAAAGTAATCCTTGACCGCGACGGTAACCTTCTTGTTATACGTGTAGGAGGCGTTCGGCGTAAAGCCGGAGGTATTCTCATTGCCGTTCGCCTCAATGATCCCGAAGGTGAGGCCGGTTGGATATGGAGCGCGAAACGTTGTGAAGTGCGAGCTCTTAGGGTTGTGGTCGCCTGACGCGATTCCACCCCCGAGCCCGAGACGGAAACGGTTTCGCCCGCGCGCGAGCGCGTAACCGACATTTGTCTCGATGGCGAAGGCGTCGATGTCGTCGCCCTTGAACGAACCGAACTGCCAGTCGAGTTCGGTATCGCTATCAAATGGTCCCGAATTGGTGGCGTAACGCGTGCCGAGTGTGTCGCGGATCTCGGGCCCGACCCCCCGATAATAGAATTGTGAGGCACGCTGATCGACGAAGGCGTACGCGTCGAGAGAGCCGCCCTTGAACGAATCGGTCGCATATCCGCCAAAGAACGACGCCGATTTATTCGCAAGGTCGTCGAAGCCATACGGAGCCACGGTGACGGGCCGAACGTAATAGAGGTCGGTCCGCCATGTTCCCGTGTTGATGCGAGCGCGAACACCGTCGAACGGTTGGATCGTATTCAACCCGCTGCGATCGTCGATCATGCGCTCCGAGCCGTAAGCGAGGCGCTGACGCCCAACCCGAAGTTCGAGCGGTGCATCTTTTGCGCCGGTCACACTGCCGATGGCGTATTCGACGTAGGCACTCGTCGAGGCGAAATCGTCTTGCCACGTTGCATCGATTGGGGCGTGCGGGTTCGTAGCCGTCGAGTATTCGAGTTCGACGAATTCACGCAGGCGGTCCTCGTGAAGGTCGGCGTCAACCAGATATCGCTGCAGCAAGTATCCGTTGTTCGTCGGATTCCAGTCCTTACTAAAGAAATGCTCGTATTTCTCGCGAACGTCGATGCCGAGGGTCGCGTAGCTATTTGCATCTGTACCTGAGAGGGCAATGCACTTGAGCGAATCAGCCGGTTCGGACCGATTCGCGGGATTGCAAAACGGCTTCCAGTATTCTTCGTCAGGAAGATACGTGTACTGCGGTTTCCAGGCCGAAGCCGTGGCCGTCGTGCCTGGCGGGGGGGACGGCGACGGCGGAGTGGAGGCGGGCGTCGTACGGCTCGCCTGGGCACCGGCGGCTACCGGCGCGGACGCCAGCAGCAGCGACGCAACGAATATGCGCGCGGCGTTCCGCGGTCCCGTCACTTAGGCTGCGGCGGTAGCTGGGGCGAGGAGGCTGAAGGCGGCCTGGCCCGCGGAAGTGCTCCAGTCGTGGACAAGTTCCGATACGATCGCGTTGGTCGTCGTGAGCGAGACGCCCGCTGCGATGAGGCGCTCGAGCGCGATATCATCCGCTATCTTTGTGGGCGAGCCGCAGCAATCGACGATTACTTTGACGTTGTAGCCCTGTTCGAGGAGTGTTACGGCAGGCGGCACGGCACACACGTCGGTCGTCGCACCAGCCATGATGAGATTGCGGCGACCGAGCGCGTACACCGACTTTGCAAAGTTTGGATCGTCCATCGCGTTGACGATTCCGGCGCGTTTAACGCGCGCCGCGTAGGCCTCGGGGAGGGCTTGCTGGATGACGGGCATCAGCAAACCCTGAACGTTTGTTTCCATGCTGGACGTAAGCGCGGTCGGCATCTTCAAGCGCGCCGCGAGTTGGGCGATAACGCCGACGTTTCGCGTCAGTTCGTCTTGCGTGATCGAGCCGATCCAACTACAGGTGCCGACTTGGTGGTCGATGAGCACGATAGCCGCGTCGTCTGGGGTAAAGCGAAGCATCGGATTCCTTTCGGATTGGAAGTGATGACGCCGCCGATGATACTCCGCGTCCGGGCGAGCAGAGAAGCCATGTGGGAAACATACGATTGCGAATGGCACGCGCTGCGAACGACGCGGCCGGCGGCCCACGAAAGCGCGCCGGTCATCAATACTAGTAGTGCCAATCATACTTTTTGGGGAACGACGGGAGCTAGGTTGCTCGGCATGAATGTGCTCCACGTGATCTCCAACGCGGCAGAGTCAAACCAAGGCGATATCCTGCGCGCGCGCAGGATCGAACTCGGCTCGTTCCTGCGCCATCGCCGTACGCGGCTCAAGCCTGAGGATATCGGTCTCGAGGTGAGTGGAAGGCGGCACGTTCGCGGCTTGCGCCGCGACGAGGTCGCGCAGGCAGCCAATATCGGGATCAGCTGGTACACGATGCTCGAGCAGGGCAACGTCGAAAACGTCAGCGCGGAAACGATTAACGCGATCGCAGGCGCCTTGCGCCTGACCTTCCGCGAGCGCGAATACATGCGGTCGCTGGCGGTGCGGTCGTTCGAAGAACTGCACGTCGATGCGCGCGAACCGTCGCCGGCGCTGCTCGATTTCGTCCGCTCGTTCGCACTCGGTGGCGCTTTCATTCACTCCGGTCGCCACGACGTCGTCGCTTGGAATGAGTTCGCCGACCAGTTTTTCAATTTTTCAGTCCAAGGTCCGGAACCCAATCTCTTGCGCATCATGCTGACCGACACGGCCGTCCAGGGCCGTTTTGAGATCCCGGGGTGGAGTGAGATCCTCGAACGAATGTTGGGTGGCTTTCGCAATTCGCACGCTGCCCTTGGGGACACGCGCTTTGAGAACTTGATCTCGGAACTGAGTTCCTATGACACGTTCGCCCGACTTTGGGAGGA
>Ga0116228_10002011_pt1 | contig 17321 bp, 17 predicted proteins | sample S1TSphfallax_2_FD_89694 | JGI IMG/M metagenome (GOLD analysis project Ga0116228, IMG submission 89694) | Host-associated microbial communities from peat moss isolated from Minnesota, USA - S1T2_Fc - Sphagnum fallax MG | ecosystem: Host-associated > Plants > Peat moss > Unclassified | place... | reverse complement strand
TGTTGTTGCTTTTAATTTTAGCAGTAAATTCAATGGTTACATACAAGAAATGAAACCATCTATTCTCCAAGTTACAAAACTGAAATTAGCCAAAGTCCGAAAAATCCTGTTATTCCAATTGGAAACATAATGATCTGTTGGTTGTTTGTGCGGTGGAAGTGCACATGAAACTATGTGTTTAGACCAACCAGTGTTGAAGCTCAATATATGGAAAATCCACTATTTCAGAACTCCTTTGTCCATCATCATAGCAAATGAGTCGTCAGTACACAATTGCAGTATTGTATCCCATCTTCTTTTAGACCAGACATGTCCATGTGACTTGTTGCTTTGTGACCTATTTTTCCTATGTTTTAGATGGAATGAACCATTCAAAACTGTATAATGTTTTTCTGGATAATAAGTGTACTCCTGGTCTGCATTGTTTGCTTATGAGATCACTTCAATCAAGTAAAGTTTTCAATCCTCTAGTTTCTATCCATTCAAAGGAAATGTCCATGACTCTGTGACTCTTTATCTGGTATGAGTGCCTGTTATTCCAAGCAGTTCTATCCATGCTTAACAAGGTGAACTTAGTTATTTTTGTCATTCTTCATGTACACTTGGTGAGCATGCAGTTTCCTTCATTAAAGTATTGAAGTGGGGATCTTGGGTGTGATTTAGGCACCGTTGGACAGGACGGTATGAGGCACACTTGTGGGACAATAGCTGTAGGAAAGAGGGACAGACAAGAAAAGGACGTCAAGGTGTGTTGTGTATCCCCTTGATAGCTTGTAACTCATTGCCTTCAGTCACTGTCTAGTCAGGTTCAATTGGTATTACAGTGGTTTTATCCTTTGATTGTCCTTCAATGGGAATGTTCAAATGGCATGCAGCATGGAATGTCTGAACTTGAAGGACAGATTGGCTTACATCTGTTCTAGATTATTTGGCTATTTGTAGATCCTAAGCTGCAATGTTAGAGCACTGACTGATGATAACTTATGGTTTGTGCATGGTTGGCATTTTGTTGTTGGCGCATTTTTTTCTCACAGTTTACTTAGGTATGTGATTTGTACTGACCTGACCTCATGAAGTTAAAGCTCAGTTCTATGGCATGCTAAATAATTTCCTTTGCTTCCCTGTATATTTATGGCTTGCCAGAAAATGAATCACTGTAATTTTGAGACATCAAAAATTTGGAACTTCTTGCAATTGTGCTGCATGATGAAATGGGTGCCTAATATCAATAATTGCATGATATATGATTAGCTATTTAATCTTTGCTAAGTATTTATTTGGTTACTTTGCCTACCTGCAGGAGGGTATGACAAGGAAGACAAAGCAGCCAGAGCGTATGACTTGGCAGCCCTCAAGTATTGGGGACCTAGCACTACCATCAACTTTCCTGTACTACCTTGCTCCTCCTCCTGTCTTCAATCACTCTCTCACACTCATAAATAAATACAACTCTAGTACTTTAATGCAAAGTGGGGTTATGATCCTATCTTTGGTTTATTGTATTGACTCTTTTATTCCTTCTTTAACCACCATTCTAGATGGTTTAGCTTGCAGACTGGTTGGCCTTCCCTTTCCTGATGAGTTTGACAGTTCTGTGGTCAAACAGTTGAGCACTTATGAGGCAGAACTGGAAGTGATGAAGAATATGACACGCCAAGAATATGTTGCTTCCTTGCGGAGGTAATGCACTGAAATTGTGAATGAGATTTTAAAGAGCCAGCAGGATGGAAAGTTGAAGTTGCAATCAGGCTAGAGATTTTGGTAAACTGGTATATATAGCTCTAGCCAATATGTTTTATTGCAACTCCAGTTCTTTTCATTTGCAAGAAATAATTGTTGCTTACACAAACACATCACAAGGAAGTGTTAAGAGTGCGCAATACATGACTGTAACATGTTTTTGTGCAACAGGAAGAGTAGTGGATTCTCAAGAGGAGCATCAGTGTACAGGGGTGTGACCAGACATCACCAGCATGGGAGGTGGCAGGCTCGGATTGGCAGAGTTGCTGGCAACAAAGATCTGTACCTTGGCACTTACAGTGAGGCTTTTTTCCAAACCCTTTCATGTCTTAAAAATATGCATGATTTTCCATAGGGATTGGGGGCCTTATGCACATTGGGGTCAAACCACAATAGGTTATCACAAAAACCTTTTTTTTTCTGATTTCATGTGAGGATTCCACCCAGAGAATCTTGAATTTTTCCTATGAAAAGATGAAAGTTATTGTTTCAGATTGGTGAGAAAACATTGATTTCACTGTTTCACAGTGAAATATTGTTCTCACATTTATTTATGAGGTTCCCCTGTGTTTTCTACTTCCAACTATTCTTTGCCAGAGTTTTTAGAGTGCTAAGTACATTGAATGAAAATTTCTTGTGTAACTACAGCTTTTCTAATGTCCTGTCTCAAATCATAGACTCTCAGTCTGTGGTGTTATAGTGGCACCTTCTCCAGTGCAAGTGGTGACATATTTTTGGGGTTGGCAGAGCCTTATTTTCTTCATAGATGAACTTCGAAAACAGAAAGAGGAGACTTGTCAGTGGGTTTGTAGATCCTAAAAAATCTACACTGGACAAGGTCCAAGTGTTAGACCTCCTTTTATCACCCTCTTTCATCTTAAGCTTAATGTAGCTGGGTTTAGTGAGCTAAGCTCTTGTATCTGACAGGTATTTGAACAAGTCGATTACTGAGGAAGCTGTGACAATTTCAGTAATAGGATTTGTTGAAAAAGTATTTAAAAACTTCCATCCAGAATTTTCACAGGAGATGTCTATGCTGAAGCTTTCAGTTGAACTAGGCTGTCCTGTGCAGTTCTTAAAAGCAATTGAAGTAATGTTTTGGTGGTGACTGCTTGAATATGTTAGGCCTCAACTGAACTAAGAGTCCTCTGGGTCATGTTTCTTTCATCAGTAAGCTCAAATCCTAGACTTACAAATTTATTTGCTGTTCTAGAAATTTGAGGTGAAGATTTTTGTATTGTGATTCATGTTTCATCCAAAATGGTCACCCAGAAACATGTGATCAGTATTTAAGTCCAGACCTGTGACTAAATTTTAGGTACACAAGAAGAAGCAGCTGAGGCTTACGACATAGCGGCAATCAAGTTTCGTGGAGTCAATGCTGTGACAAACTTTGACATGTCTAAGTATGATCCTCAGAAGATTCATGCTGCAGCTGTGAATGGACAGCATGGACAAGACTTAAGTTTCAAATGTAAGCCAACAGATCAGAAACTGATCACAGAGCTTTCCAATACCCCTAGTTCTGATGGAGTATTTCGAATCCAAGATGAGAACCAGCTCCGGATTGTGACATCAAACTTGCCTACAGGAACAACTGGCTCAAGATTAGAACTCATGAACACTGAACAGGATCACCTTGTCTCAGCTGGCGTAGCCCCATGTGGCCTTTCCAAGAATTTGCTTGAATGGCAGACACTATACCATCAACAAGCTGCAGCCCAGCATAAACATGAAAGGAATACCTGGGGACATGCAGGAGGACAAGACAATTGTTCTTGTCCTCATGAAGTAGATGGTGCAGGTGCACATAGATCATCTACCTGTGCCCCTCTGAGCTTTGGATCAGACACTATGCGGGCACCAGCTAGCCAGGCTTCCAGCAGGTATAATACTAGCACTGTACCAAGTAATGGGATGCTGCTAAGGAATTTGATGGGTCTGGAGGTGCTGCCTCAAGACCATGGAGGTGGAGAGAGCTCTTGCTCAGCGGGAAGCTCAGGATTGATGAGGCACCATCATGGGTTGCCAAACCCAGCTGCTAGCTTGCTGAGCAGCTCTCATGTGTATCAAGGAAGGCCTGATCAGCCAGCCATGCAGCAGCCGGCAGGTTATGATCATGTGGGTACAGCAGCTAGTGATCAGCAGCTCCAGACTAGTGAGACTCGAGCAATTAGCAATTCAGGCTTGACTTACAACCAAGGGAGCCATGACAGATCAGGTACTGTATTGATGTGCACCTCAGACCATTCTAAACCCTAAACTACTAAGATGAAAATTAAGTCTTCCATTGTGTAGTTGACGCACAGTATGTTCTTTGATGTTTGAGCACAGAAGCAGACTAATGAACTCTGTTGTATCAATTGCAGAAGAAAATATATGACAAATGCTGTAGAGCTGCCAGTTTAGTAGCATATTTACGATCTGACATATGAAGGTGCCTCTTGGTTTAGGAAAATAACTATACAATCATGGGAATAGTGATATCTCAGGTTAAATTTTCCATGTGCATGCTGGGCATGGTCAGCTTGTGTAGAATTATGTACGTACCATCTAGTGCTAAGTAGTTGTTGCTTTACTCATTGTGATCATCTGCATCTTGTTATCAAAAGACACATCAGTTGAGTATTGAACTAGTGCCTGATATAAGTTGTTACCTTACCAGGAGCTGAGCTTGGAATCTAATTCATTTTACCTCCAGATTTGACATACATGGAAATAATGTGTACTGATATATGGGAAGTCCTGTCTGATGTGCAGTCTTTAATTGGCTTACTGTTTGTGCTGCTAAATCCCGAACTGGAACCTAGAACTGACTATGTAGCATGCAATTCAGAGCTAGGTAGTTAGTTCAACATTTTCAATCTGTGATATAACATCAGAGAGTGTACTCACAAAGTTTTTTTCTTTTTTGGCAGATATGAATATGGAGAGTCCCAGGAACTCTGTAGGAGAAAGTGAGGAGGCTAGCTCCAAGAACTCAACTTTTGACCGGGTCCTGTCAGGCGACTTATCCCAAAACCTTTTGTTCTCAGCTTCTGCAACAACCACAAGCACAGTGAAAATGAACCCTGGTTATGATTCTAACCCTTTGTCAACATGGATTGGTATCAGCAACCCCTTAACATTGCCAACACTAACAGGTCGACCAGCCAATCTTAGCCAGATGGGCTCTAGCCCAATTTTCGCCCACTCATGGACTGAATAGGCTTGGCAGTTACAATGCCAGTGAAGGTTAGAAATCAACCTTGATTTTGGCCTTCAATGTCCCTCTCCTTTTCCCTTGATCCTACTGATACTATTGGTCCACTGGAAACACTCTTTTGATTTATAGCACACCAGGAATATAGATAAAATGATCAACCTGATTTGACTGTCAAAAGTGCAGACAGAGAACTCTAAAGAGTCAAAAATGTTTATGCTGGCCAAACAAACATTGTCAGTGGCATTTGTATTGGATATTGATTATGGTTCATTGTGAGAGGGATTTGTTCATACAGAATGGAAAAATTGTCTTTGATGTCAGATGTCCATACTGTTCATGATTTATTATAGAGAGGGTAGGTGAGATCTCAAAATTCATCAAGAGCTCTGTATAATACATTTTTTCTACAATTTGCATGATGATTAAGGTTCTTCAAGGTTAGAACCTGCTCAACATGTCCTTTGGAGTCTACAAGATATAAGCAAACCTTTCACACAATGCAATAAGTTGTAAAACTTTGCCTCTGAAGCAGGTCACCTAGTGAATCATGTGGACAAAGTATATTGTCCGCACACTGTAGAGTAACGCTAGATATTTAAACGCAAAGAATACCGGGTGAAATCATACAGTAGTAGGAGGTTTAAGTTTTTAATGGGTTTCCAAAAGTTCTGTAGAAAACATATAGCAAACGTCATGTGTGCTGATAATATTGTGACATCAAAAGCAACTTTAGCGACTATGATTAGACTGCAAGTGAGCCGCGGTTGTCAGACTGAAATCAAACGAGCGGTAATATAGAGCTGATCGATTTGGTCTGATCCAGTCTCACACTAGTACTACTAGCATGCAACATGAATGCTGTGTCACAATTAACAGGTCCTTCTTCATGTACTTTCTGCCTGGAAAACCTGGAGGGTCGTCTCAGCTGCTGCATTGTAGGTCTCCTGCCAGCCGGACTTCGAAACATTCAATATGTCCCTCGGAGAAAGTGGAACAGTGTTAGTAATGCTGCATCGTGAGTCAGATCACTACTACATCGGTGTAGATAGCAGCAGTCGGCTGTCGATCAACAACAGTCTTTGTTCAAAGTTACGGTTTTTGTAACTTGGGCCAGTAGCTGCTGCTGCTGCCCTTCGGTCACCCTGCATCATGACTTACTCGATGATGCTGTTTGACAGCAATTAGATCAGCCCTTGATGTTTTGGTCCAGAAAGATATATAGCTCCACCGGGGTCATGAGTCCTGAACCCCCAAGCTCTGGACTAAATGCATGTTGATAAATATACTGCACCTCTTTGCAACTATTGATCCTTTCGTGGTGCCACATTGCTGATCCTTTTCTACAGCATAAAAGGATCAGCATTGCACAGCCAGAGTAAATCAGCACCCACCACCACACCATGCAAAATGGATGGTGTATGGATAGGAAACACTTTTTCGTTGTACATGTACGTGTCCCATAGTTTACCATGTTGGTCACCCATTTACTAACCATCTACCTACCCAGTAGTTACCCAAGTTTCTTTACGTACTTACCTCAGATACTTACCCACTAACATAAAGTAATTTACATAGTTAGTGTGAGGGGAAAGGAGGAGGGTTTACAGAATAGGTTAGGAGAATTTAGGTTAGGAAGGTGGAACCTTGGTAACTCAGTTGTAGTTCATTGACAACAGAATCTCAACGGATTGTAGTGTCCTATTTAGGCACCTTTTAAAGGGTTGCCCTGGTGGGATAGACATTCACCTGCTAGTTCTGCTTTTAATGTCGTCAATTTGACTTGTAATGTAAATGACGGTGGAGGACATGAAATGTAAATTGACAGTGGGGAAACCAGTTATTATTTGGAACCGGCCCAGGTAGGGTAGAACTGCCCATCACCGATCACTGCCCTATCACTGATCACTTCTTTAGATCTTTGTCATCTGTGCTTCATTTTGAGTGATTTAAAATGTTATGGGAGCACTACCTCTAGCTTGAGAAATCATCTTTGCAGTGATAAGGAAAATGAGCAATGAAAAAATAGCAAGAGGAAAAATAAGCCTTTCAACTTACAAAACATGTTATTTTCCTTTTTTTCTTTTCTTTGGACCCCTCCTACTTTCAAAACTTCTAACTTTCTCATTTCTTATTCATTTTAAACAATTTAAAGTGCTATAGGAGCACCGCCTTCAGTTCTACAAATCATATTTGAACTCTAATAGCAACATAGCAACATACAAGGAAGTTTTTGGGTGATTGGGAATGGGCTTTGTAGTATTTAGTGGTTTGTTCTTTTGAGTTCTTGACCCCCTTTCCTTGCAGAGCCGTAACTCTTTCAATTCTAATATGTTGATGATTTTTAATGCGCTAGTTGTGCCAATAGGAGGGATTCAAATTTTGTTTTGACATCAAAAACAACATAACCCTTCCCTTGGATCTAGTCTACCATGAACACTTAAGTGATTGCTCATGGGCTATTCTACCCTAGAACCAATTACCAACTCACAGAACAAACAATCGCCTTACTAAGCTTAACTTGGTCCTAAGCCCTTCCATAGCACATATCGGCACTTAGGAAAAACTTAGATTCGTTACTTAGACTTGCTAGACCTTGCTATCGAGGCTAAGTTTTAGTCTAACTTGGAGTTAGCCAAGGCCTAACTCCTAAAGTTGGTCCTCATGGCCTTAAGTTAAGTCAACCCCATGCTTACTCAAGAGCCTTTTAGGACCAACTCCTAGAGTTGATGCAAAGGACTTAAATCAGGGCCAACTTTTTTTTAGTGACCTCGAAGCTTTAAAAGGACAACTCTTAATTATTCCATGCACTTTAGTGGGCTCGTCCCCTTGGGTAGCCCAGAACAGTACTTGATCGTTCATTGAGGGTTTTAAGGGGATAATGTTTCACACTATAGTCCCAAAAACAAGCCCCAATTGTCTTCTTTGGTTGGCAAAAACTCGAGCTCCCGCCTTAACCCATCCAAACTTCAAGGTTTCAACACATTTCGATTCCTAGAAGAGTTGAACCTTGTGGAACCATTTGTGGCCTAACTTTCATATCACCTTAGTGCCCCATTAAGGTGGTCTTGATATGAAGCCCACATCCACTTAAAACATTTCTTAAGTGGAAGGGCATGTCATTCACCCCCCACCTTTGGGAGGTCTACGTCCTTGTAGACACAAATAACATGTTTTTATCATGGCAAGCCACCCCTTTTGCCACCTGTTTACCTCAAGCATTTAGGAGAGTAGCTAATTCTTGATTAAATATAGTTTACATCCTAGGCTCCACCCTTTTAGATGTAGGAGGAATCTTAAACAATTTTCATGTCGGACTTTATGTTGGTCCCTTAAACTGCACCACATCCCTTTTGGGCTCGTTTCTTTTACCAAGCAACATTCCCCCTCTTTAAGCCCCTTGAAACATTAGAGGGTTAAGTCTCATGCCTAAACTTGTTCTCTTGGTGACCCTGGGCAACCACACCAGGGTATGACTATAAAACATGCCAATAGATAGTACTAATTTGGGTTTAGCCAAGTTGGACCCCCTTTGTCTTAAAAGGACATGGTTTGCGACTCCATGCACTAGAAACTTCACTCCCATAAGCTTATTTTCAATTCAGGGGCATGCCATTTAATGCACATGCATCGCTACCCCAATCTCACCTGATTGAACCATTAGAAGTTTTTCTTTTGAGATCAACTTTTGAAGTCCATTTATGTTGGTTATTGTCACTTCAATTCAACCCTCATTTACTTCTTCCATGGTCCACCCCATTTTGTACATCTTGACCTCAAATTTATTGTCGTTTTGATTTGGTTTTAGTTTAGATATATGTCCATTCTTTTAGGTTTTGCTTTCACTCCCCACCTTTTGGAGGTTGATGTCTTCATCAACCTTATGTTGATGTGTTGGACTTATTTTATGCACTTTCTTATTGCCCATCTCGTGGCCCTGCTTTCATTTGAACTTTTCAACAATTTTTGGCAAATGGTCTAAATGAGCAGGCTTCACCTACGGTGATTCTTTCGAATGACATCCTTCCCACTTGACTAAGTATTGTTTGCTAATTTGTCTAGTCTACCTTGCGGCTAGGATGCATTTTACTTCACCTACAAACTTATGTTCAATAAGGTCAAATCCTAGGTGATAGGCTTGTTTCAATCCTTCTTTTTCTTGTTTTCATGAATTGGCTTCAACTTGGACACATGGAAAGTTGGGTGGGCTACCAAGTCATTGGGAGTTGCAAAGTGTACTTATTGGGGCGAAATTTACAAATGGCACTACATTGTATTTGCAAGGCTTATGGATCAACTCAACATCCATAAAGGCCAAGGTATCGTGCCACCACAATTGTTTTGTTGTGGCCTTTGGTTGGGTCTCAAAATATTTCAAGGATACGTTATCCATAAAGATTTTTGTTTTATGAAAGTCTAGGTAGTGTTACCATGCTTTCAAACAACCCATTACCACAAACAACTACTTTTTCATGAGTTGGCCATCTCAACTAAGCCTTCGCCAACTTTTTATTTTCAAAAGTAATTAGGTGTCCTTCCTACATTAAGACCCCAACTATTGTAAATCCACTTGCATTTATGTGCACCTCGAATGGCTTCACAACATCTAGGAATCACAACACTGGAACTAACAACAATTTTCCCTTCAAAGTCAAATGCACTTTGTTATTCGTCCTTCCATTCAAAGGATTTTTTTTTCTTCAAGAAGTTGGTGAGCAATTTTGCCAATGCAAAAAAAATCTTTTATGAACTTCGTGTAAAAATCGGCCAATCTTAAAAATGACCTAACCCCTTTCGTCAAAACCAGACTTTGCCATTCCTTAATTGATTCAATTTTCCTTAAGATAGGTTTCACCGTTTCCCAGGACAACACATGTCCCAAAAATTCCATTTCCAGACTTGTGCACTTGCTTTTCGCCTGATTGGCATACAACTTGTTCTCTTTGAACTTTTGCAACACAAACTCTAAATGCGTCGCATATTCCTCTGTAGACTTGGAATACACCAAGATGTCATCTATGTAGATGATCACGAATTCATTTAACTTCTCATGGAATATCAAGTTCATCAAAGTTGTGAAAGTGAATGGGTGCATTACATAGCTCAAATGAATGACCAAAAACTCGTAAAAGTTATATTTTATCTTCATGGCCATCTTTTCCACATCCACATCTTCCACATGAATTTGATAATAGCCTATCTTCAAGTTGATGTGATTAAAATAAGAAACATCATTTAGACGATAAAAAATATCGTCAAGTCAAAGCAAGGGGTAATTGTTCTTAATGGTGATTTTGTTCAAGGCATGATAAATTTTCATCCTTTTTTATCTACGAATGAAACAAGCGAACCATAAGGCAATTTGTTTGGCCTAATTTATCCTCGGTCCATTAAGTTGTTTATTTGAGCCATGAACTCTTGTAGTTCTTTTTTATTAAGCATGAAGGGCGACTTAGAAGGTGGCACCGACCTAGGAACCACTTCAATTTTATGGTCCACATTGTGAAAATGAGGTAGATGTTTAGGGAACTTGTTTGTTAGGATGTCTAAAAACTTATTAATTATGCTGGAAATATAAGTAAGCCAAGACTTAACCCCTTTGGTTTTAAACTTGGTACTAAATTCATCCACACACATAATTAAAAATGAAGTCTCATGTAATACTTGCAAGGAGACCAAATGAATATTTACTTTAACTAAACTAACTTAGTATTCCACTTCTAAATTAATAAATTTATTTGTTAATCTAACAATGATTCTTAACTTAAAGCATATTTTCAAAACATTTACATGGTATCTAAAAAGGTGTTCCTTAAGATGGCCTCCATGCCATTTAAGGTACAAATAGTGAAGTTTTATGTGAATTTCACCTTGTTGCATTCCAAAATGACCCCTAACACCACCTCACTTGGTGATGTTCTAGCTCCTTATGCTAATTGGACCTTGATGGGTTTGGCCACCTTTGTGTGGCTCCTTAATCCAAAAAACACAACACCCCATTAATTCCTACCATGAACCTAAACATGATTAAATTGGAACCCAATTTGGTCACATTTATTGTAACCCTAGTTTTTGGCTTGTGACCAAGGCTAAAAGTTGGCAAAGGTGAGGGCCAAGAATGAAGCCCAAGAGTCACATTTCATGTTTTTGGGAGTGTAGAAAAGTGTGAGGGAATGAACCCCCACATTCCCAAGCGAGTTCCCACTTTGAAAGTCGGACTCCCAAATTTCCAAAAGGTAGTTGTAATAGTCAAAACTCATTGAATTTAAGAATTTTGTATACCACTGAAAAGCTTTTAGAACTTAGATTTTTAAAATGGGCTCATATCACCCATTTGGGCACTTAAAACATACATTATGGTCAAAAGAAGGGTCGAAAATCAAATTGCCAATTTGACTTTCGACCACTAAAAATTGGAAACCTCCCTTACTTCCTTACGTGAAGGTGTTGTGCTACATACTGCTATAAAGCTCTTGACAAGGGTTACAATTTTTCTTTAGACCTCATTTCAATCGGAGGTTTTCACACAAAGTTATGGGCCTTCAAAGTCGTGAGAATCCCAATTTCGGGACTCTAGCTTGGGAGTCTCGGGACAAAATGACATTTGGGTGCTGGCCCCATGGCTAGGCACAAATAATACTATAAAGGGAAAGGTGGTGGCTTCCTTTAAGTTTGGGCCATGGTGAATCTTGTGAATCCGTGTTTATTAGTGGTTCATTCGTGCACCAAAAGTGTTGTAATTGTGCACTAACTAATGTGTTGTTTGGTTTGTGCAGGTCTATATGAATAATTGAACTGCTTATCATTCGTCCTAATCCCCATCCCGGAGCTCCAACACGCCCTTCTATCCCCGAAGTGCTAAGAGCCAAGGAGCGTGCCCCAACTCATTATCCTTCCGTTGTTTTCACATTAGACTCACATTTGAATCTATCAAGGTGCTTGGGAGTGTGTTAACATTCGTTCTTGTGATGCACCCACCTTGTGCCTAGTCCTATCTTACCTTTTTACAATCCTTGGCAAAATGCCCCAACTCATCACAGTTGAAACATGAGACTTTGGCAACATCTTGTGATTTTTTTCCATTGAAGTTCCTTTGTCCTTGAGTAGGTTGTTATCCCACTTTCTTTTTTAGCCTCTTGTCAGGCCACTTGCAATTTGTGTTGCACTTCCAATACTCACCCTCATGGTGAGTTATGATAATAATGGTGTTTCTACCTTCTTATGCATGGAATAGTCTTCCATGCACTCCACAACTTTCATCATTTCTTGGCACGTTGTGGGGACCTAACTTCTTTGCAAAATAATGTTACAAACCCAAAGTTGCAAGCCATGGAAGAAAGCCACCTTTTGTGCATACTCTTATTTCATTGGAATGAAGTTTAACAAGGACGCAAAGGTTTGGACATACCTTCCCATTGCTCCAAGTCCATTGAATTTGTGCAAGCTCAAGAGTTCTTGCCCATCCTTCAAGATTTGGCTATGAGGGGTAAACCTTTTATTCAATTTAGCCTTGAACACATTCCATGGTAAACTACCCATTAGGTTTGGCTCGACATCTTTTTGTGTCATCCACCACTCTAATGCGTGGTCTTTCAAGAGAGACTATGCCGACCTAAATCGATCCACATCCGTGTTGATCACTTGGGACTCAAAATGGGTCTCCACTTGGATTGCCCATTACCTCACCCTTTTTGCCTTGGTGTCCTTTCTCGTGAAAGGATTTGACATTTGAGTATTCATGGCCTTTGCGGCTTCCTCGTTTGGCCCAACCCCCTTCTCCTTTTGCTTCCTTCAGTTCCAAGGACAGTTGCATGTTGGTATCCCTTTTGCTAACTACAAATGTTTGTAACACCTTTATGGTTTCAACCACAACGTTCATGGATAGTGCGGAAAGAACTTCCTAAACTTGTTGGGCTTTAAGCTTACCCATCCCACTTCCATTTTTAATCAAACCACCTCCCTTGTGGCTTGGAGGATCTCTTTAGCTTCAAATTGCAACCTCACCTCTTGGGTCGCTTAGGCTTTTTAAGCTACTTGAACCTCCAGAGCCTCTTGGGCTCTTTTGGACTTTTTTGTTCACTTTTGAAATCTTAATTGGCTTCTTCAAATTATTGACAATTTCCAGGTTTTCTTCTTCCTTTTCATTTGATTGCGAAGAGTTAAAGGTGGATTAGAGTTGTTCCACCATTTGGACATTATCTTTGGAGGCTTCCCCTTTGGAACACTCCTTTCTTGTTGATGTTTTTTTTTCCCCACTTTGTAGGTTAAAGGGCATGGAAGTCTCTTCCCTTTCATCTTTTGGTGTCATGGGAAGCATTTTGACAAAGCCTAGTTCGGCCATTACCACCAACTTGGCCAACTTCTTGGCCTCGCGAGCTTCTTTTATGGTGGCTTTCTCCACCTTGACCATTGCCATTTCCACCTTGGTCCAACATGAACGTTTCGCAATAAAGGACCCAACAACTATTTTTTTTCTTTTACGCAATCAAGTTTTAACTTTGATACCAAATGACAGATTGTGAAGCGACTTTCTATCCCTCTACTCTTGATTTTATGAGGTGACTATATTTGAAAGTACATGTGTTATCAGTGAAGGGAAAATGCAAATGTATTTCTAAATGTTAAATTGCGTTTGTAGTTGAAATCAAGTAGCTTACCTCCTATGCATCAATTACAATGCAGAATTGATATATACATTTTCCAAGCTCAAACATGCTAAACCCTAAAATTTTATGTTAAATTGTGATTCATTTAAACCAACTTTTAAGGGTTCAATAACATGTTCAACTTGGTTGCGAACCACCAATCACTTAAAATATTATTCCTATCATATACATTATCCAAATCTAGGTTGTTTTAGCTCGTTAAAAAGTTAATTACAAGGTGCAACTTCCTACCAAATCCCAAGCTCTACAACTAAACTAATAACAAGTTATGCCACCAAACCCAAGAAGTTTTTACGAAGGCAAGAAGTTCAACTTGGTTACAAACCACCTATCACTTGAAAGATTATTCCTAACACATTCGTTATTCAAATCTAACTTGCTTTAGCTCATTAAAAAACTAACTGCAAGGCGCACCTTCTTACCAAATCTTAAGCTCTGCAACAAAACTAGTATAAGTTATGCTACTAAACTCGAGAGGGTTTGTAAAGTTTTCCTAGGATTTCAAGCTTGCTACATTATCTCCACTCACTTCCATTTTTTCAGAACTACCCCAAACATCCAATTTACTTTCCTTTTTTCTACCATCTATTAAGATTAAACATTTTTCTCCTATCAAAAAAGGTTGTAAGAACAAGACTTCTCAAGATTTGAGTTGAAGATTATGTTTAAAAAAAAACTCCAAATGATCCAAATCCGCCCTTTTAAAGAGAAGGAAGCAAGTGAAAGAAAATCCAACTTGGTGGCCAATGGAAGGAGAAGGAGAAGCTTTCAATGCTTGGTGGCCAATGGAAGGAGAAGGAGAAGCTTTCAATGCTTGGTGGCCAATGGAAAGAGAAAGAGAAGCTTTCAATGTTTGGTGGCCAATGGAAGGAGAAGGAGAAGCTTTCAATGCTTCGTGGCCAATGGAAGGAAAAGGAGAAGCTTCCAATGCTTAGTAGTCAATAGAAGGAGAAGGAGAAGTTCGCTTCCACCTCTTTTCATTTTCCCCCAACAAATTTTACTCAAACCTTCATTTTTTCCTTTGACCCTAAACTTTTACTTTACCATGGTTCTTACTTATGCATTTCCTCCTTTTTCTTTGACCTATAAATTACGACCGCGCATCTCAATGTCACAAGTCTTTCCTACATTCATTGCCAATTTGATTTTGATTGAAGATCATTTTTCCTTTCCTTGAAATTATGGCATCGCATATGGTCACCTCTAACGGGCCTTAAACTACATAAATGAATGAAAAATTGGTTTCGAAATCATCTTTAGATCTAACGTTAACACAACATCCTTGTGATGAAGACCCCAACCTGCAAGAGGTGCATGCTTGTTTTGAAATCAATCCCCTTTGAACTTAAAACTATCGCATTTCTTCGAATTTTCGCACCTTAGTGATTTTATTGCAAGTCGACCCCACTTCTAGTGATAAACTTGAAACCATCTGTGAAGGTTGTTACGAGACTAAAAACACCTCCATCTTTGCATGGTCTTCAATTCCTGGCGTTGGACACTATCGTTGGTTACACGATCCGATTTGTTAATTGCCTCCTAATAGCAAAGCAGACTACCTAGTTCGCACCATTCGACGCATCTTAGATTTCTTGCATTTGTGAACTATCATTGTGGCATAGCCTATGACTTCACATGTAATTGCAACTCCTCATTAAGCTTATCCATAATGTAAATAAATGTTTCATTCATTATGAAACTATGTTGCCATTGTCACCTTATCCTCATATCCATTTAATTGTTAAATTGTTTTGAATTAATCTTATGCTTATAAGGCTTGAATTTATGCGCTCCTAACTCTTTGAGGGACTCAAATGTGAGTCCCAAACAGAAGACAATGAAAGAGCAAAAAGTCGAGGCGCACTCCCTACCTCGCAACATTTTGGAAGGGTAGAGGGGTGTACTGGAGTTCCAAGATGGGACTAGACAAAATTGACAAGCTTCACTTATTCACACGGGCTTGCACAAGACCAACACAAGGTGGTAAATGCATAGTTCGAGCACTTTTAGTGCTAGGATGAGCCATGGGCAATTCGAATTCACAAGACTCACCACAGCTCGGACTTGGGGGAAGCCATCACCTTCCCCCTTATAGCATACTATGTGGCTACCCATGGGGCCCACATCCAAACGACTTTTTGTACCGGAACTCCTGTGACTTTGGGGCCCTATAACTTTACATGTAGACCTTGGATTGAGATAAGGTTTAGAGAAAAGTTGTAGCCCTCGTCAAGAGCTTTCCAATGATGTGTCGCACACCACCTACACACAACGAAATCAGGTCAATTCCTGACTTTTAGTGGTCGGGAGTCAAATTGCCAATTTGACTCTCGGCCCTTCTTTTGGCCATAACTTGTATTTCAAATGTCCAAATGGGAGATGCAAACCCATTTTAGACATCTACGTTCCAAGAGCTTTTCAATGGTATAAAAAATTATTCGATCCATTGGGTTTTGACCCCTGGAATCTCTCTCTGAACATTTGGGAGTCCACTAGGACTCAAACTCCCAATGTGGGAATTGCCTTGGTAGTGTGAGGGTCTATTCCCTCACACTCTTTTGCACTCCTGGGAGCATGCAGCAGGACTCTTGAGTTTCCCTCTTGGCCCGCAACCTTGTACCCTTTGCTTTGGTCGCGAGCCCAAGGCTAAGGTTGCAACAGGAAGATTGTTTTATCTCTATTGGATTTTTCATTGGCACCCCCTCACTTGTTCCATGAATTTCAAACCTTTTTGTTACTCATTAAATACTATAACAAGACCAATGTTTTGTTGCACACCATGAATTTTGGTGTCTATTTCTATCCCCAACCATATAGAGATTTTTCACCCTTAATTTCGCCATTGAAGTTTTTAAATTATGGTTCACCAGCATTTTGTTGAAGAAAAGAACTAACCCAACACCTTATTCACCAATACCGTATTCCAAAAAAAAAAAGAACTCCCCCACACAACCATGCGCATTCATCACCCCCTATTCTAACATGAAGTTATTAAAAACCCCTAAAAACCTTACCACATTCGAATTTCCCTGATGCAGCTTTTAAAAATTGAGACTACCAAACATGACTATGTCGGTATGGCTCACATAGACCCTTTCCCACTTGCCACCTTACATTCCATGCGCCTCGCCAAGCTCCTCTTATGTTTACTCCTTTAGTTTTTAGCTATTTGCGCACCCCAAAGCACATTTGGTTAATCCCAAAATCCCGACTATTCAAAACGAACTTAAACTCATTACTTAGATGCGTTGACCTTGCTATTGAAGCTAAGTCTTAGTCTAACTTGGAGCCAACCAAGGCCTGACTCCCAGAGCTGGTCCACATGGCTTTAAGTCAAATCAGCCCAAGGCTAATTGGGGGGCCTTTTGGGACCAACTCCCAAAGTTGATCCAAAGGACTTAAGTTGAGACTTCCCAAGTTGTCCCAAGGCCAACCCTCTTTTGGCAGCCTCGAAGTTTTAAAGGGACAACTCCTAATTGTCCTAGGCATTTTAGCAAGTTCGCCCCCTTGAACGACCCTAGACAATGCTTGATCGTTTGTTCAAGGTTTTAAAGGGATAGTGCCTTCCACTATAGTCCCAAAAACAACCCCCAATTGTCTTCTTTGACTAGCAAGAGCCCAAGCTCCCACCTTAGCCCATCCAGACCTCGAGGTTCGAATGCATACCAACTCCTAAAAGAGTTGAACCATTTCTGAGCTAACTCTGACCTAAC
>Ga0116228_10002009_pt1 | contig 17323 bp, 11 predicted proteins | sample S1TSphfallax_2_FD_89694 | JGI IMG/M metagenome (GOLD analysis project Ga0116228, IMG submission 89694) | Host-associated microbial communities from peat moss isolated from Minnesota, USA - S1T2_Fc - Sphagnum fallax MG | ecosystem: Host-associated > Plants > Peat moss > Unclassified | place... | reverse complement strand
CAATTTGGGGCAACACAGGATGGCGCAACAGTGGGTGCTGAGCAACTATATTATAATGCGTGTTGGCTGGGTATCAACTTTTGAACATACCAGCTGGTACTGGTATGGATTTTCTTTTTAAAAATAATACTAACGGTACTGGTATTGAACTTTTAAAAAACTTCTATATCAGTCTAGTCCTGATATTAGAGTCTGGGCAAGGCTGAATTTTGGCTGGTATGGCAGCTAATATACTTACTGTTGGGACTGATATAGCCCTGTTATCACCTATTACCTCAATTCCCTACTAGCCAGGTACTGGTGCGAGCTGGTATGGACTCGGGCCATACCAGTCTGGTCGATTCGTGATACCAGAACCAGTAGCAGCCTAAATACCCCCCTAGTTTCCGTGGACAGTACCCTGGTGCGTGCTAGGTAACATAATCCGACCATAGTCTAAAGGCTTCTAGTGTGTTCACCCAATTAATCGTTTCCCTTTGGCCCACCTATATAGGTGAGAAGGGGGAGGGCTTTGGGCAAAACAAATGGGATTAAAGCCAGGTGCTATCGGGAACCTAAGGAACCTGATGGATTCCCATTAGGAACTTGAAGGGAACATGTTGGGAACAAAAGAAAATGAGAAAAAATCCTTTCCCCCCTCACCCCCCAAAACTTAAACGAAAAAAAATCAAGGCCCTTTGAGTGTATGCTGAGCCTTCCCACTGACTGCACGAAATTTTTATTTCCAAAACTGTTTGTCACCATTTTTGACCTGGGCTAATACCCCCATTATAAGCTGGGGGTACTTATTAAGGCTTTCAATTTCTCAATGAGCCCACAAATGAAACATACTCATGCAAATTCCAGGTCCACAGCACATTGGAGAAATACAAATTATGGCTAGCTCCGTGCTGATCAGGTTGTGGGGTCTTTTGAACTGTACTATACTGCAGCTTGTGTCCAGGACCTGGATAAGTTTGGAATAGCCCTCTTTATATAGGCTACCTCACTAAAGCTTGCCTGACATTATTATATGAAGACAGCTCATACTAAGTTATGACCTTGTTGCGTCAATATATTCCCTGCCTCCAAAAGCACCCCACATTGTTTCCCAAAAATCATTACTCCATGTCCCATCATGAATTTTGTAGGCATATATACAAACAAACAAATCAGATCATCGGGCCGTGGGCCTTCAATCCTCCGTGGAAGCCGGCAAATGCAGAAGAGATTTACAGCCGGATCCGGAAGCTGCACTTTGGACAAAGTAGGAGGAGCGTCCCAACGTGAAAAGCATGGTCTGCAATATGATTATATTTGTCAACAATGGGTTGTTCAATAGGGGGGGATAAAGTTGTGTAAAGTTGTAAACTAGAGACACTCGCACTTCCTCATTATAATTCCGCCCACATCATTGAGTGCCGTTGTTGAGTAGACATGTGGCTTTCTCCTGCTCGCAACTATTTTGCTTTAGGAAATCTGAGCTATGCAGCAAGATCAATGTGAAATGATAAGAGATGCAACACAATTTTTTGTTGCATGAGCAGGTGACAAAAAGCAATCAGTGCAGTACCTCAGGAGGGGTCTCATGCTTTTCTATCACTTAAAATTCTCTGACACTTTCTTTACATTACTTACCAATCTCCTCGGCAAAAGCAATCAACTCGTGAAGTTCTTATTGCTTCTCCGCATTTTGAAGTCGCCAAAACTCCTATGTCTTGACTCTCTACCATTTTAAAGTCCAACCCTTTCTTACTATGAGGGGGAGCAAGCAGATCCCATATGAGAAGTCATCGGATTTATGGGTTAACATAGATGGATTTAGTGGACGTTACTATTTCACTTTGGAGCCTGACAGCCATAGTAGCTTGGATGGAATTCAAGCCCATCCAAGCTGCAAGCTGTTGATCGCCATAAAAGAAGCAGGGTAATCTGATAGCTCTAGATTTTGTTTTGTTTTGTTCACTTGGATGGTAACTACAGAGTCAAGAACATGATAAACAAAACTACAGATGGACTCCATTGTAGCTAGATACAAATGGACTCCATTGTAACAGGATATAAACCCTAAACCTGGAAAAAGAAATATTCAGTTAGTTTGCCTTCGGTGAATCAGCACCTACTCTCAGACTATGGTAAAACCCCAAATTGCTTGGTGTATAGGCTTATACACCATATTTTCTTGTCAGATTTGGCAGAATTAATTAAAAGACTCTAGATGAAGAGAATTTTCAGAAATTTAATTGGAAGTATGTAATTCAAATACTTGAATATTCTACAAGTTTCAAATTGAACCAATGAAAATGTGAAATCTGGTTGATGTTGCCTAAACGTGAGCTATGGCTCATATTTCATATGAGGAATAAGTAATCTTCATAAGTAAAAAACAATGGAGACAAAGTTTAGTCCAAATTTAAGATTATCTTGAATGGTAATCTTGAGATATTGTACCAAAAAGCTATAATGATAGAAAAATAATGGACAAAAAACATATATAGAAAAATTCAGTTCAAATATTTGAGAACCCCATGTGCCCAACCTTAAAAATTCTAATTTCAAGTGTTGAAATGGCTTCATAGCCTAAAATTAATCGATTTCACCACTTGCCCACCAAAACTAACCATCCCATATGATATATAAGATTGTAAAACTAAATTATAGTTGAGCTAATAATGACATCTATCAGCATAGCTTCATGAAACATCTACCAAGAGACATGTTGGAACTTAAAATGTTAATATGTTAAAAAAGAAGGTGGATAGGTAGGTAGTTTAAATAGATAGGTAACCTAAGTGGGTATGTCTAAGTTAAAAGGTTGGTAACCTAGATAGTTGGGTAGGTAGCTAACTTAGGTGGGTAAATAGCTGCTCTAGGCAAGTGGTTAGGTAGCCTAGATGAGTAGATAAGTGGTCTCAGTACATGTATGTAAGTAAGTTAAGTAGGTAGGTGGGTAGGTAGCTTTAGTAAGTACATTCAGTAAGTAGGTATGTATCCTAGGTAGGTTTCTAACCAAGTTTGAACTTTGGGTCTTAATTTGAACCAAATTTGGAGGATTTAAAAGATATTTGTAGAGTGGGGGTGAGCTGGCCAAGTGAGGATCAAAAGGGGTGCAAGATTGGGCAACATATAGGCCTGTAAGTTGTTTAATCTTGATATTCAATCATAGGTAAATCCAATCATCAATTTCCTCATATGCTCCGTCCACATCCATGCACATAAAGATGTTGACATTTGAATGACATGCATAATTACATGTTAATTATTGATCTCATTATTGGATCAAAGACATGGTGCACATCATTCATTAATTGTGAGTTATTGGATGATCGGAATACATTAAATTGACTTGGATTGTTGATTATAATGTAGATCAACAAGATCACCACCATTATATTCAATTAAATTTTTTTTAATGCTTTCGAGTTAATGTTTTCAATCCTATTTATCAAATCCATTATACCATCACATGTACTTTGCATCCACAATCTTCATTTTAAAATGTTTCATTCAAACATTTTGATTTGAAGTCGCTAGATATTATGACATCATATTTATTGGATTTAACCTAATTAGTACATAACCATCCAAGCAAGTTTGTTTTAGAAAGAGGTCTTGAATTATTTACATTGTTAATCTAGCTACCAATTAGTGAATTTGAAGCTATTAGATCTAGTCCTAAATGCTTCAAATTTTGATTTTATTTTCACCATCAATATTGTGCATCCTAATTGTGCATTTCAATAAGTCTAGGTAATCCTAGTTAACATCACTAAACTTTTAATCCAGTTGTTTTAATTGAAAGTCATTAAATTGTGGGCATCCTAGCCATTAATTCTAGTGCAAGATGTCTCCACTTCATGGGCCATTTTTATAAATTTTTAATTTGATGTTATGTTATTCAATTTTTTTTACCCCTTGAGTCTCACACCCTTACCTTATGCTCTTGTATGTCTAAACCCAAAGTCACATGCTTGATTGAAGTTTCCAAATTTAGCACCATTAACCATGGACAAGGATGCTACACTAACCTACTTTGCTTTTCATTTTTTGTGCTTCTCATTTTGCTCTTGTACTTCATGCTCTTATGTGTCTTCTTATGTTATCATGTAGTTGAAGTTCTCAAGTCTAGCATTGCCAAGCATGAATGAGGATAATACCTAACCTTTTTGTGTTTTGTTTGAAAAGCTTTGATTTTGTTTTCAATTTCTATTATTTTTTATTTAATGTATGAACAGGTAATGTTTCATGTTATTGTTTGTAGCTTAGAGTTTTGTTGCAAATCATCTTGCAATGAATGGCCATATCAAGAATTTTGATGCCATTTGCGTGAGTTGGAGGTGCTATGACAGTCTTGAAAGTCTACCATGTTGCTGGTGTATCTTCTAGTCTCCTCCAAATCCTCATTGGTAGTTGTGACAATCTTTCCTTGATTGAAAATTGAAAAATGTTGCAGCAATCTTTTCAGGTCTATGTTGTTCATGCCCACTAAGATAGTTTATCTTCCATTCTCCTCCAAATCATTATAGCTACTTGTGACAATTTTCACTTGATTTGAAGTTCAATTTAATTGTTGCATCGCACATTGGCCTTACATATGTCAAATGCTACTTATTGTTTGTTAACAACAATGCATTTTGCAAAAGATTAATTTTGAAAATGTTGAGCCATGTGTTGTTTGATGACTATTCCCTTTCCGTTGGGATGTTGTTTTTCATTTTCAGTAATAAAAATATTGTTTTTGAATATTTGCCATTCATTTTTCACAATTCTTGTTGAGTCCCAATCGTTCGTAGGTAAACAACTTTTTTTTTTCTATCTCCACATGTATATAGGTTGTAAGGCAACGAATATGTTCATTTTATATACCCCATGTTGGCCCCAATAGCATTTTAACTACCTGCACATATTGTCTTTTGGTCATGATGTGGTCCTATGGTAAATGTTGTCTAATTGTAACACCTTATGTAAAGGGCATAGATACATGCTTTGGCAAGCAGAGTTTACTAGTTCTATGCTTTTGTTGGACGAGCCCTATATACATATTTATGCAGAGATCAGGTAACAATATATATGTTGCTCCAGCCTCCCAGGCATATATGTACAACATTCAGGCAGCAAAGATGTAGGTCTTATTAGATGTTGTCTGCTTCCCAGACAGCATATCTAGGAAACCAAATATATGCCGGCCAAGCAGTGGAAAGGATGGTTCAACCTCAGGAGACACTATATAACTATACTATGGATGATCATTTTCAAAAAATTCCCTTGTTATCTTAAGAACCTTCTGAGGCTCCTTAGAAGATGGCCACATGAAGAAACTCCCACCCTGCGACTTCCAGCTTATTGAGCGAGGCCTCTTAGTGGCTATATTCAGCCCAAGCATTGTCAGATTAGACTTAGCGATCTTGAATTAATCTAGGACAGGGTATTTACCTTTTTAAAAAGAACCTAATAAAATGGGCTTTTACCCTATGATGTGGGTGCTAGTTCATCCAGTCCCTTAGAAGACATGTCATATTTAAAAGAAAAACATAGTTAAGCTGGGGAAGGCATCTTCTTTAAACCCTGCTAAGTTCAACGAGTCCCTCAACACATATGTCATATTAAAATGAAAACAGTGCTACACTGAGGAAGGCTTCTACTTGAGCCCTCAGCAAACTCTCAACAAAAGTGAGGGTCCTGGAAAGAAGTTTTCCCCTACATCTATGTATCTGCCAAATTGGTATAAGAAAACTGATATTTGCATGCTAAATTAATTGTATGCTACATTAAAGGTTCTCATTTTATTTCTTCTTACAGAGTCCTTGTGCGGTTGGAGTCAGAACCCATTGTTGCATTCCTGATGAATTTTTCAGAATTTTCAGTCACCACAACTCATTTCAGTTAAGTATATTGGTTTTCATTCTAATTTTGCGGGTGCATGGTCATAAGTGTGCATGGAACTACAGGCTGGAGTAATGGCATCTGAATGCTTTGTGTAGGGTAAAGCCCCAGAGTGTCCCCACCCCCATGGACCTGTAACAACAAAATAACTACTAGTAGTTACAAATAATAGTATTAGTGTTGGGGTAATAGTTTGGATAAAAATAGGGAATAAAATAATGAACTTCGTGGGCCCTAGAAGGAGAATCATTTGACTAGGGGCATAAGGGTTGATTATGAATAATTTAAGTAACTATTTTGGGTTAATAATAATGGGAGCTCAAGTATGTAAACTTGACCAAATCCTAAATTCTCAATAATGTAAAACTTATCCATAGAAGGATGGAAAGTTATTGACACTCGATGATTGGTTTGATACATGGGGAATAGATGTAGATGAATGTGATTAACTATTCACTCTTTTTTTTTTTCAAATATATAAGGGGTAGAGATTGGAGCTTTTGGTTCATAATTTGCATTCAATAATTTCATGTTGTTAGTTGGATCAAGACTTGTAAAAGCATCATATGTGAATAGGAAGCCTTGAAGAAATAAAATGTGGAGATGATTGTGAATATCACTGTGAAAACTTTGTAGTCTTTTGGTGAGTGATCCTCATCAAGGAGAATCTTTAGACACATGTGATAAACTATTTTGAGGTGTAATTTTCATATAAAAATTCGACTTTAGGTGCGTGGGTGATCCTATTCCAAAAAAATGTAAAGTTTCATGTTGAAAATCATATGAATGATGAATATTGCAAGTGTTGTTTTGAAGTATGTTTGATAGTCTACCTATGTGCTAGAAGGGATTAATCAAAAATCAATTCTCATAGTTCGGAACCCCCTTGTAGGCTACAGACCTTTTATTACCCAACATAATGTAAGACATCAACCTTATCATATGTTAATAATGTGTACAAGGGAGGAGGAGTAGGAGGGATCTTAGGCCTATTTAGACTCGTCTAACTGTTAAACTGAATTCAGACGAGAAGACAATCGGGGTATTTCTGTTTCATTTTAGCCTTTCTTGTTTCATTTTTACTGTTCCAATGGTTAGAGTTTAAATTGCACACTAACTGCTGCGCTGTTCACAGAAGGGGATAGATAAATAATATGGTCTCGTTGATTTAACAATACAGTGTACACTGAACAATTTAGACCTCAGGTGAAAAATCTAAATCACACCTAAATGATAGGTGGTTAGAGCATTATGTCCAACCTACTCCAGCTGCTTTAAAAAAAATTTATTGTCCCTGAGCAGCTTTTGCCATCCAATTTTGGCGAAGAGAATTGACAATATCTTCATAGGGGTTGCTTCAGCTCGAGTAATTTCACTGACTCCCCCTTATACAATTTGAGCTCCGTGTTGCTGTACACTACCAGTGCCAATCAACTATTTTATTTTTTCTTATGTTTTTATATGGTTTTCAATAATTCATCATTATTTATGTCAGTGTCAAATTTAATTTAAATTAATATATATTTCATGGACATGAAAAGACACATGTTAATTTTATTTTTTCATATCCATGTTGATGGATAAGGGAACAGAGTGAGATACTTATAAAATGAAGATATCAATTAAGAAATGTGGGAGATGTTATTAAGAAAGTTCATTAAAAAAGGAAGTAGTTATTAAAAAAAATTTGAAACATTTAATCTTGAAAATAAGGTAGTTATTTTTTAAATTGTCTTTGGAATGGTCCATGGATGACCATGCAAAGGATTCAAAAAAATCCCCCATATACCAGTTCCAATTATTCACCACTGAAATTTGCAGCAGGATAACACTCCTGCTTGCTGAACCAGCATACCTACACTGGTACCATGGTAAAAAACTAAAAACCCTATTTTTTTTGGATTATGTGTAAAAATATTGAATATTCTTTCATTAAACTAAATCAGAGTCTCTAAGTCCAAATTTAACATTTCCTCTGTCAATTATTAGCTATAAGAGCCCTTACTCAAGATCCTGAAGGTACCATTGTAGTTGCTGGTTCACCCTGGCCAACATCACTCAACTCTCACAAAAATCCAAATGTGTTTTCAGCTTTGTTCCCTCAAATGTGTGGCAGAGGGAAGCAAATTAAAACAGGGGCCCATTTCTTCGTACAGCCATACTTCCTCAAAAAAATGTCCACAGCCCAAATCATGAACACTGCAACTCAAAACATACATACTCCCATGAAGTAATACACTATTTCATTTTCAGTTTAATAATTTATCACACAATCCTTGTGTCCATGGATCCTGCACACCATTAATGTTCTTGTGGCATCCACAGAACCCTTGCAACACACAACCACATGGCTTGACTACCAGAATTGACCTTCCTCTCCTCTGTTCTATGCACTGAGAAGCTCACAGCAAAACATCATCATCCCTGCTAAGTACCAGCTGAATCCACTACCAGTTTATCTCTCCTTCAAACTACTCATGACCGCTTGATGCCTTCCGTCCTCCTTGCACAACTCACCACTATACCTTTTCTGATGTTCTTCTCTCTGTTGCAGTTTCAGGAGGAAGCTCCTTGTCTCCATTCCGTACTAGTTCAGGTACTTAATGTCATAAAACTACCAGCAGTACACAGCTCAGAGGCAATCCACCTCGAGCACACCACCGCCTCAATAGTGGGTGTCAAACCTGTACTTATCTCAACAGAGATTAGCACTAATGCATAAGTGAAAATCACCACTGATTGCTAAGTGTACATGTGTGGCCTAGAATGTTTGCTGCTGAGATTCGTGTTGATCCAGGTGTAGAGCAAAATGAGGATGGATGAAAACTTATTAAACAATGGAATTAGTGTTAGGGATTCAAGAACAATGTGATAGAGTTCTTGTGTTCTTGAGAAGATAAAGAAAATTGTGTGCAGCTTTTCACTCACTCCGATCGATGGACGTTGTTGAGGCGGTCCAATCATCGCAAAGGCATGATGATAGAAAGGAAAAGACTTTGGAAAGTATTTGTTTTTGGTGACCTTGGGAAATTATATGGATGTGTGTGCTACTAGTTTCATGGCTAATGGTGGAGGATAAGCTACTGGAATTATGAAGGGACGCGCCTTCTATTGGCTAAATCCTTATTGGCTCTGTCCTAAAGAGGCATTGTGGGAACACCTTTTGCGCAGGTATAGGGGTATGAGAATCAAAAGTTAGTTGAATGGATAAGGTTATATAGGTTTGTGTGTAAGTTTTTTGACAAGTTGGCTGAGGGTGTAGTGAGTGTATATAGGTGCAAATTGAGGGAGAGCAAAGGGTTAAGTTATTTAATTTCTTTTCTCTCTCTCACTGGTTTGTTTTGTTATTGTGGGGTTTCAATGGGGATAAGAAGTGAATAATTCAATTAGATTGATAGAATTATAAGTTGTAAGTGGAGCTTTAAGAAAAGGGGATGAGGGGTTAGAAATTTTCTTTTCTTTTCCAAAGGGGTTTTTTTTGGGTGAGAAGGGGAGGACATTGGTAATTCTATCCCTTTCTAAAGGAGTTTTTCTCGGTAGGATTGGGAGAGGTGATTTTTTGGGGGATGGGGATTATCTTAAGGGGTTGTTTCTTGGGTGGCATGGGAGGGAGAAGTTTGGTTGTTTCTCAAGGTAGGAAGGTTGGGGGTTTTTTTTGTTTCCAAGGAATTATTTCTTTGGTGGTTTAGGATGGGGTTGTTGGAAAAAGGTGGTGGGTATATTCTTTGTTTTTCCTGTTTTTCTTTCATAATATGGTGACTTGAAAAAATTTCTTCTCAAGAAAATATTTTATACAAATCAATATCTTTTTTTTTGGGCATGGAAAATTTTCAACCCAAAATTTTTATTTTGAAAATTTAACAAAAAGAATAAAAAAATATTTTGTTTGAAATTGAACACTTAATGTATCTAACCAAAAAAAGAAAAAAAAATCAATTTGTGTGACTAATTTTTTTATGTACATGATAAGAAAGTTGATGTTTACCATATATATATTTGAATGAAAATGAAATTAATGATTAAATAGTGAAAAAAAATTTAAGGTTTATGTGTTATTTTTCAAATCCAAATTGAAATATTTAAGGTTCAGGTGTAAGCATGAGGTGCATAATTAAAATTTATAAAATGCCAAGGGTATTGATGTTTTGTTCATTATTAGACCATAATTTAACTGCCAAACCATGGATATGGTCTTTTATTGTTAAGTTGAAATCTATTATAGTCAAAATTACTTAAAATCAATATAAAGTACAAAAAGGTGTAAGGATAGGTTTAGGGTTTCTTTTGTCCCATATAAATATAACATTGTGTGTTGTCTTTCTTTTTTCATAGTAGGAATAGTGTGTTTGGTTTAAAATTTCACCATTTGTTAACTTTTCTTTTTTTTCCTTTACAAGCGTTTGTTTTTGCAAGTGTATGTTTTGCCAAGTGTGTGCTTTTGCGATTATTAGTTTTGTCAAATGCTACTTCATTTGTTTATTGTCAAATTCATCTTGATAAGTTTTTATTTTTTGGCACAATGGTTGTTATTCCAATGAAAGAAGTTAAATTAGTTGTTGTGGTGGATGATTTGAATTTTGGAATTAAAGATGTTACATTTGAAACAAAGGTGTTCAATAGGTATGGCACCTTTGATCTAATTGCAAATAAAAACATGGAATATCCAAGCTATGCATATTTGCATTTTGATTTGTTGGATAGGCCAACTCTAATCACAATCATTTTGAGGGTGAAATCGCCTCATATAGAAATGCATGAATAACACTTACAAAAATGCATGTTCATGAAGGTCGAAAATTTTAGCATTGAATCAAAGTCCAAAAAAGGTTTTGAGACAGGTGACATGCATGTTGTCATGTTACAATTGAATCAACAACCATTGTGTCATCAATTCTTGCATTCTAACCCAAGTTAGTTCCCATTTTTTTCTGCATGGATTCGATTAGAAAATTCAAAAGTATTATTTAGAGTTGGAGGTCTACTACTATTGTTGTCATCATCACTAGTGTAAGGGGAATAGGGGACAACAAAAGTGAAAAACAATTGTTCATTGTAGATGGATAAGGTGAATTTGACAAAGATGTTTTTGTTCTTGGCAATAATTTTATAATAGAATATGAACAACTTCTTGAAATGTACAATGGAAGCCAATATGTTATGATCTTAATTAAGAATGTGACAACAACATCAAAAGGAGATTGATATTTCAGGGCACAAAATTGCACAATTTTAACAAAGGTTGTTGGCAAGGTTATTCAAGCTCGCATTCTTTAGTTACACAACAAATTATCAAGTGTTCAACTTGCGTTGAAAGAGGTAAATTATTTTCCTATCCTTTGCATAATTTAATTGTTTTTCAAATTTATAAAAAAAAACATCAAATAGAACCAAATTTTCATCTCATAATCAACTATATTAAAAAAATAATGGAAAATTAAAAAATAATGTTATGAAAAATAAATTTTCAATTTTTTGTTTTTCAACGTCGAAGAAAATTGGTTGGTTGTTTAATTTTCCTTTTCCTAAAAGAACATGAAAATCGAACAACCCACCAAATTATCCTTTACAAAAAAAAAATCAAGTTTTTTTCTTGGCCCAAGCGATCAAGAGAATCGACCATTCGATTCTCTTCTTCCTAAAAGAACATGAGAATAAGGTGGCTACCTAATTTTCCTCTGTAAACAAAAATTCAAGTTTTTTTTGGGGTAGTTAAGAAAATCTGGTGGTTGCTTGGATTTTCTTTTTCTAAAAAAACATAAAAATCAGATGACCATCTAATTCTCTTTTTCCTTGAAGAACATGAAAATTGAACGACCACCTAATTTTCCTTTACAAAAAAGAATTTCAATTTTCTTTTTGGGGACTAGGCACTAAGGAAAATTGGGTCGCCACCCAATTGTCCTCTTCACATGGAAAAAACTCTTATCTTTCAAAAGAAGACAATTAGGTGGCCACCTAATTTTAATGTAAAGAAAAAACAAAAGGAACCATTTGATTATTCTTTCCTTGAAGACGGGATAATCAAGTGGCGACATAAATTTCTTTACTAAAATGGCTTATAGAAAATAAAATAAAATTACTTGATGATTTTTACTTGAATTGTTTAAAAAACAAAAATTCATGTTCCATTACATACTAGACATTGAATACAATGTTGCTACTAAGATTGAATTTTTTTTCTTTATATAATTCTTTGGAATTCCTCTTTGGGTAAAGAATATGGGATAAAATATTTAGAATATGTTTGTTTGTAAATAAAGTTTAATAAAAAAATTCAGATTGGTCCATGGCCTTTGAACATTGAAAAGATTTTCTTGGCACATGTAATGTCACAAAAATCACTAAAATTGGTTTTTAACTGAGCTTATGGAAATGAAGGGTGTGAATGTAAGATTTAAAGATGAAAATATTGTTTTTGTTTTAAAGCTTAAGATGTATGTACATTGGTCTAATCCTTTTGCAATTCAAAGACCTTTTTTAGAGGTTTAAATTTCACACCCATAGTTTTTTAAATCACTCAAAATGAATAAGAAATGAAAGAGATATATGGTTTGAAAGAAGGGGGTTTAATTTTATTTTTTCGGTGCCAAGAATGACATTTTCTTTCTATTATTTTTTACATTATTATTAGTTTTAAATCTTATTCTTTGTCTTTTCTTTAAGTATTAATTCTTTAAATTATTACATTTTTCACAACATCTTTTATTGTCCATTTATTATGCATTTCATTCTTTTTGTTTACATATTACGTGTATGTGTGTGCATGGTTTTATTTTGTTCTTGACATTTTCCATTTGGTTATGTTCATCTTCATTTATCTTTTTGTTTTAACATACTCTCCATTTTTTAAAGTAAGCATGGTGTTGTCCATAGTTAACCTTGCTACACCTCCATTTAAAAAACTATGTGGAAATTGTCATGTAGTAGATGTCATCATTTCTCCAATGGGTGATGTTCATTGTAATGCTTATCATTCAAAATCAACAATTCAAAAAATAAACTTTCTTTGTGGTTCCATTGTGATAAATGATGAACTTATGTTATTAACTATTGAAGGCAATTGGCTTGAAGTAATTGTGTGTATGACAAAATCTGAATTCTCAGATTTGCCTCATCCATAACAAGTTTAATTCCTCATTTCAATCTACATTCATGGTACATTTTGATTATCACCCGCATCTACCCTTGTTGGTTTTCAAGAAGACAAATTAAAATTGTGTAAATTTTTAATGCAAATTATTTTCCAATATAAGCAATCATTTCAATGCAAGAATTTTTTCAATGTAAGCAATTTTTCAATGAAAGTGGTTTTTTAATGCAAGAAAAATTTTAATGCAAATTTTTTTAATTTTAATTTTTTCAATGCTAGCAAATTTTCAGTTTAAGAAATTTTTCCATCTAAGAAAATTTCCAATATAAATAATTTTTCAATGTAAATAATTTCCAAAATAAAACTAAAATGTAAATGGTTTTGCATGAATCATTGATTTTATTTTTTTGAATGTGTTTATGTGGGAACCACATTTTTGTTTATATAGATATCCATTAAATTGAAGTTCATAATAATGGAAACACCTTTATCAAATCTTGTTGATTCATCATTTGAACATGTATTGCATTCATATGACCTTCATCTAATTTCAACTTATAAATATGAAATATGTAATTGTCTTTTTTATTTTTTATATTATTTATTGAATAATCATTTATCATATCTTTAATTGAAGAAAAATAACATGGCACATTTAAATTAATGCTTATTATTAAACATAGAAAAAACCCAGCAATGTCATATTCAAGAATTAAATCCAAGTTTCTTGTTTGATTTGCATCAAGGCATGGTCACATATGAACATCAATATGTGACAAAAATGGGCTTAAGTGCTAATATGGAAGGTTTGTGGGGAGATTTCACTACAATATTTTGGATTCTTTTTCTACAAAAATCAATTTACATTTGGAATATAATATCAAAATGCATTATGTTTCGTTGTGGAATGGATTTTTAATTTATCCCCTTACATATAATGTATCGTTTTCAACATTTTGAACCAATTCAATATGTTAATGGTCTATCTAAGTCTTTGCCTACTTTTTAAGTTAATGATCCCATAGATTCAAATGATTTCTCATCTCTTTTGGAATCAATGGTGCAACAATCTCCTATATAATTTTTGTAACTAGTGACACATTTCTATTGGAATGAAAATTTTGATTTTATATTAGTGGACATTTTGAAACATAATTGGGGTTCACCATTGGAATATGGTGTTTTATTGTTCAACATTTCTTGTAATACAAATATTATTTTAAAAAAATTGGAAATCGTATTCAATAGTTATCAATTTTTTTTAAAACACACAAGTATTCCTATCAATAAGATTTTGTTTAATACATTCACCTCAATTACCCTTACTAGAATTTTAAAAACTCCCAAAATTCAAATGAAACATTCCCATCTAATTGTTGAGCCTAATGTAACACTATATATATATATATATATATATATATATATTGATTAGGCATTTTATGACAACAACATTTTTGAATTATTAAAGGTTTGTCCAAATATAACTTATTACGCAAAAACATCTAAATTCATTAACATGTTTTCAAATATAAAAATAACAAAATCATTAATTGTGAATCAAATGAATATATATACTAAAAAATCACAAGAATCTTTCATATATAACAAAGTTCAATCATCATATGTTCAATGCATTCTAAAAGAAATCAAAGAATCAATTCCCACAACTTCTTGTGGAACATGATGTTTAATCAAATAAAATAAAACATAATGTTAATATAAGGAAAATACACATAATTCAATATACATTGACATTTATAAAAAAAAAAATTTCAAGATGTTCCCATAATTCCATGTTTTAGTTGTGAAAGGTTATTTTTTAAAAATAATTTAAATGTTTTTCAAATCAATTGTCAAGGCAACTTTCTAAATATTTTTAAATTCAAATATAACCTAGTTTAACATCATACATATATACAAGTTGTTTACATAATATTAGTGAAAATAACCCACCCTTATATCAAGTATCAAATGAAATTTCTAAAACAAATTCATTTCACTAATCTAAAAATTAACACAATTAGAAAAATGTCTTATTTCACCACATTTTGCTTTTGTTCAAATTTATAAATTGCAAGGGTACGTGCAATATAATATGCATGGTAGTGTTATGAATGTCCTTACAAATGTGGATTAAACTAAATCAATACTACCATGTTTATCAAATGATGGTGCAACAATAGGTGTGTTTCTTAAATGACATCTTGAATACAAATCACCTTATATGTAAGGAAATGTTTGTCCAAATATAGTGATTGTAACTTTACAAAATTTAATTGAATTTCACCATTCATCACCAATTGGAAAGTTTGTTTGCTTTGCATATAAATATCACCATGTAGACATCATGTTTCATTACTAGTTAACATAATTCACTACTATAATTTACTATAGTAAATAGGTTTATTTCTATGTTTTTAAAAACATTTTAATTATGTTACTATATTATTTTAAGTTATTTTAGTTATTCTAACTTATATTTTATGTTATTATAAATTATTTTATCCTAAATATAAGAACTTAAAATAATCTAAAATAAAATATAATGACCTAAGGTAAAAATAACTTAGAATAGAAAATAATAACCTATGAAAAATAATTTTAAATACCGTACAATATAATAATTACCAATAGCCTATGATATTATAACACTTAATATCAAACAATAATTTATAATACAATAATCACTAATAGTTGTAATATAACATATAATAACCAACAATAACTTATGATACAATTACCATTAATAAAATAACAATCAATAACCATCAATGGTTTACAACGAAATAACCACCAATAGCCATTAATATAATACCAATTAATAACCACCAATAGCCACTAATAAAATAGCCACCAATAGAATCGCCACCAATAAAATAGCCACCAATAAAATCGCCACCAATAAAATAACCACCAATAAAATACCCACCAATAAAATCGCCACCAATAAAATAGCCACCAATATAATCGCCACCAATAAAATGGCCACCAATAAAATAGCCACCAATAGCCATTAATATAATAAGCATCAATATCCACTAATAAAATATCCATCAATAACCATTAATAGAGTAGCCACTAATAATCATTAATAGAATAACCACTAATAAAATAATCACCAATAGAACAACCAACAATAACCACCAATAGAATAATTACTAATGGCCATTAATAAAATAACCACCAATAGCACTAATAAAAGAATAACTAATAACTATATATTAGAATTGCTTTGGATTGCCAAAAATAATCTAGGGCAAAATAATTTATAATAGAAAAAAATATCTTAAGGTGAAATAACCTATAATAATTTAGAATTGCCAATAATAACATAAGATGAAATAACCAAAAGTACCGAAAAGTAATTGAAAATAAACATAAATAACTTTAAATAATTAGGGTGAAATAATTTAAATTGATGAAAAATAGTAATATAATAATTGAAAGTAGCTTAACATAGGTAATATTATTATATCAACAAAAAAAAATCCATTTATTAAACTTTGTGTTTTTCAAAAGAATGGTCATTGAAATGTTATTGAATAATGACATTTTTTTTTTTGTTCAAATGATTTCAAAAGGAAATAAATGTAATTATGTACATTATTGAATTTTTTAAAAAAGTAAAATAAAATCATTTCATTTGAAAAAAATCTCAATAAGATATGAATTTTCAAAGTTTATGTTTTTGTAATGTTTAAAATGAAGTATTTGATAAATATAATGTAATGTAACACATTATCACAACAAGCGAAGTGGCTTGATGGTAAAGGTGTTTGCTTCCAATCCAAAGGTCAAGGGATCAAACCTCATGGGTGGTGTTGTGTGTGGTCAACAATGGTATGTTGATTGAATATTTTCTTATTGAATTCCTAAAATAGGTGCTTAGGTTGATTATGTGGCCTACTTACCTACCTAGGCTAGGTTTTTATAGTCACACGTGTCAATAAATAATAGGCTTTAAAATCATGAAATTTTATCAATAATATTATATATTAAATAATTAAATTTTAATTGATTTCCATGCTGGTTAGTTAATTAACTAGGAAATGAATGGTTTAATAAATTTGTATTTCACTTGAGAGTAACCATGTTTCATTAGGTACTAGTGAAACAAGTCATTATCCATAGCAATTGGTCCCTATTCACTAGGGGGTTAAACAATTTCTCTAAGTAAAAATGTTTAAATTCACTCAAAATCTAATGAAACCCAAAGTGAATTAGGACACATTTTATAATAGTGACATGTGTAAGATATTATGATCATAAAACATCTTGTTTCCACAAACTTATCATAAAAGATCATTCTTATTTTTTTAGTATATATATATATATATATATATATATATATATTTATTTATTTATTTATAT
>Ga0116228_10002008_pt1 | contig 17325 bp, 11 predicted proteins | sample S1TSphfallax_2_FD_89694 | JGI IMG/M metagenome (GOLD analysis project Ga0116228, IMG submission 89694) | Host-associated microbial communities from peat moss isolated from Minnesota, USA - S1T2_Fc - Sphagnum fallax MG | ecosystem: Host-associated > Plants > Peat moss > Unclassified | place... | reverse complement strand
ATGAATTTGGACCATACCAATAATGAAAATGTCGTTGAGATCCATAACATGGATTAAAGAGGAATTGCAAAAAATAAAGACATATATCAAACTCTAAGAATGGAATAAATAAAATGTTAAAAACCAATGATATGTGAAATTCAATTTGAGCTTGACCACATGTATGACATTGAGCCATGTGAATGGAACTTGTCTCTTGGATGAAATCATATCATATGGATGAAAATGACGAATTTGGAATGGTTGAAAATTTCCATATGGAAGGTATGCCCCATATGAATTAGATGGAGTGACATAAATGATAGTCATGACTCAAATGAAATGAATTGCACAGATGAAAAATTATTATTTGGATGAACTTGACAACATGAATGAGATTGATAAGATAGATGGAATTCAACCATATAGTTGAACTTCATTGCATGAGTGATACAAAGGACATGGATGGGATTCCACAATATGGATAAGTGACATGAATTATATTAAGAAAACATTATCATGTGACCAACCCTGCTAAAGGGACATTTGGTGCTTATTCTCCTTTTGATTTCCACTTTTGAATTGTTTCTACTGACCTGCGAGAATCCTAAACTAAGAATGAAAAGCCCTTGCATCAAAGAAATGTCTTTGATCATATCTAAAACTTGCATAGTCTGTAGTTTCTACTTTCTACAACACAAAACTGGTATGCTGTAACTAGCTGACACTTTCTAATTCAAATTAGAAGATTGGTAACAAGATGATTAGAGAACAAACAGATAACAAATGAGTTTGCAATTGGAAATGATCCAAAATAAGTCCCTTGAGGCAATGTGTCTTGCCTTTATATAAGGTTTTGTTCAAAAAAACATTCTAAGCTGTAGTTAGCTGGTTATAGCCAGCATCACCAGTAAGAAACCACTCACAACCAACTATAGCCAATATAACTAGTATAGTTAGTAACTAGAACTAGTAACTAACCTATCCCCTTCACAAACACTCAATGATATACCACCAAAAAATAATTAAACACATACATGAAATTTGACCATGTGGATGAAGCTTGATTAGATGCATAATATTGAGATAATTGACGAGGTTGCTAAGATAAATATTATGGACAAAGTGGATCAAACTCAATTACATGGGTGCTGGTCATGTACATCCATGAACATAATTTCATTCATATTGTTAAATTCATTTTTATTGTCAATTGCATTACTATGGTCAAATTTGTACATGTTAAATCAAATTTCATCCATATAGCATCTTCCAATCATTTGTATTGTTAATTTCAGCCACAATCTGTCCATGACATTCATTAATGTCCACTTTCATGCATATCATATGATTTTCCATGTCATTATTTTCATCCATATGTGTTAATTTCATCATTGTGACCACTTCACATTGAGGATCCTTCTCATTCATATCAAATTTCATCCATATTGCCAATTACATAGATGTGGTCAAAGTCATCCATGAACACAATTCTAGTTATCATCAAATTTCCTTCAATAGTTTGTTTTTATCCATATGGCCAGTTACATCTGTGGTAAATTTTGTCCACAAACTAGTTTTATCTAGGCAAGGCACAAATCATCCAACAAAATTTACCACATTCATCCAACTAGCAAGGTTTGTTGATGTCATCAAATTTCATCCACATACATGGCCTTTATGCATCTTCATGATCAAATTCATACATGAACCAATGTTTATCCATTTGATATATAATGATATTGTTGCAATTGTCTTTTCATTCATCCTCATTGTCAATATTTTTTGGTTGGACAACCTTTAACCCTGTTGACCCACCTTTTGCTTCCTCCACCCTTTTCCCTATCCCAGAGTAGGTCCCTGATAACACCCCCCCTTTCAATTTCCGGAGACCGACAAAATAATGTAAGAAGAGAAGGATCAGAGCTACAACAGAATTTTGGAGAATGGATACCATGAGTACTCTGTCCATGCAAGATTAACAAAGGGGTGTGTCACATTGTGGCCTTGCCATTTACATTCAAAAGTATCCTAGGGCAAAAGAAGAATTATGGAAACTCAAATATTTCACCATGCAAAAATATAATCTTCAAAAAATCCTCTAAAAGAAATCAAAATCCTTCAAGATATTATAACTCTATAACTAATCTCTAGTTTCAACACAAGCCAAAATATCATCTTTCAAAGATCCTCATATAAAAATAGACCTATTATTACCTACGGGTCAAAATCCCTTAAGGTACTACTATACTCTATAATGAATCTAAACAGAATATCCTTTGCCATGGTAGGCACAGCCAACAAAATGCCAACAAATTAATATACCGTAGCCTAGGGTCAGCTTCCACATTGACCAAATGAAAAAAAAAAAATCAAAAAATTAATTCCTTTTTGGAAATTTGAATTTACTATAGTTTCATGATCTACTATTTTATTGTCATATGAGGAGTGAAATTATTCAAATGTAGCTTGCAATAATTATGATTGTTTTCAACATCTCAGCTTCATATTTTTCACAAAAAATCATTTGACTATTTAAAGGTTTAATTTATGATGAAACTCACCATGAGGAAGGGTATTAACCTGAAAATATACAACTATGAAGTGAATTAAATCTCAATGTTCTATTGTGCAAAGTGACAATACTAAGTACATACTATATTCTAGAAACAAAACTTGTGACTACTTAGTGATATACATCCACTGCAACGTTAACCATTTTTCTAGCAAACCAACTTCCAAAGACTTTCAATTGAAAAAAGAAAATTGGCATATAATGTGCCTAGCACTGAGCATTTAACAAAGGAGTGGATGCTAAGTACATACCCAATTATGTGTATTCTTGCTACTTATATATTTTCCCCTTTCAACTAAATACCACAGTTGCAATTGCCAAATATTTTGTGACATGCCAATGGTCCAACACCCACACTGGTACCATGGTTAAATCCAGTGTTGAGTGTTTCTTGACTTTTATGAAGAACCTCCAGTTCCAGTTCCACAAAACAAATGGAAACCCATGTCCAGTTCTGTGCCAGGTCTGGTCCAGTTCTTGAAAAAACAGTACTTCAGGTTCTGGTTCTAGGTAACCCAGTCCGAAACCAAGGTTCCAGACTTCTTTTCCTCAAAAAAAAGATTTCTTTTTCAAAAGTTTCAGTTCTGGTTCCAGAACTGGATCTAGTTTTCAAACATGGTTCTGATTCTGGTTCCAAAAATCAGACCTGGTTTCAGTTTGATTTTTATTAATCAAAACCAGAACTGACAGTTCTAACCGACCAAAATAGGTAACCGCCCAACACTGGTTAGAACCCCCAAAATCCAGTTAAATTGCTTCTAAACATTAGAAATATCTCATGCTTAGAAATCAGATCAGGGTCTCTGAGTTCAAATCTAACATATTTCTTGGGCTTAATATGGCCACTAAAAGGAGGGCTGGCTCCAAAAGGTCAAGGTACCAGAGTGGGTGCTGGTTCACCCTGGCAGCAGTTGGCCGTCTCCTCCTTTGATGTGGTTTTCCATCAACCACGCAGCATGCATAATAAGGGGTGCGTCACACTGTGGCCTTGCCATTTGCATTAAAAAGTATCTGAAAGCAAAAGAAAGAATTATGGAAACTCAAATATTTCACCATGCAAAAATATAGTCTTCAAAATATCCTCCAGAAGAAACCAAATCCTTCAATATGTTATAACTTTGTAACTAATCTCAAGTTTCAACACAAGCCGAAAAACATCGTCTTCAAAAATCCTCATATAAAAATAGACCTATTATTATTACCTAGGGGGCCAAAATCCATTAACCTACTATACTCTATAATGAATCTAAACACATTATCCTTGCCTTGGTAGGCAAGGCCAATTAGGTAATTTTGCCAGTTGCAAAGGCAGAATTAATCTCCTCATTTTAAAAGGAAATTGACACCACCCATTTTGATCTGCAGGGCAGGTCTGAGAATGTGATTGGGCAAGTCTAGGAATCAGACATGTTGAAAGGGACAAATCTAGTTGGTCCTCTCCAGCCAGAACCTCTAACTGCTGGAATCCACTGCTAATAATCAGCCAAAGGTGACAGCAGATTTTGTTCAAAGGTGGGGGTGGGTATCATGGAACCCAAGATTTGGAGACTCTGAACTAACTCCAAAGTTAGTGGATGCTTTTTTGAGAATGGGGTCAGTGGCTACTATATCCACAGAGAACCAAACTAACTCCTTTTATTCGTTTGACACTCAAACAAACTAGGGGCTTAAACACAGAACATTTAGTGACGACTCAGTAGAGTGGTCCCTTGTAGCTTGAACCGATCTGTTGAATAATTGACTGACTTCTCAACAAGATCCGCCATAATTCTATGAGACTTTAAGGATACCTAGTGCATGCAATACTTGTCTCATACTATTTTGGGAAATGCAAGAAGATTCCAATATGGATTTGATAATTAATATACAGCACTGAAAAAAAAATACATAAAACGTCAGTTGGACGGTTCTAATAATACTGTATATTCATTATCACCCAACTGACTTTTTTTATGTAACCGCCCAATAAAAGCCAAGAACCATCTTACAAAAACATTATTTTAAAAAAATTCTAGTTCGAGAATCAGCTCCCATTTTAAAACCCAGTTCCAATTTTGGTTCCACAAATCAAACTTGGTTCCAATTTGACTTTTACTAACCAGAAACAAAATGGACGGTTCTAGCCAGCCAAATTGAGTAAGCACCCAACACTCGTCAATATCAAATAGGAAAAGTAAAAGTCGTAGCTTAAAACCCAATATCAGTGGGATCCATCAGATATGTCACTCAACTTACTTTTATAACTTAGACCACATCCACAAGGAAGGACGTCATCCTCCGACGGCTGAGAAAGTTTTCTTCTTTGTAGCAATGAAATTTTGTGGAGGTGTTAATTCAGTAGGTAGCTGGTGGGCACCGATATGCTTCTAAGAAGATTGCTGTAGGTTTGCTTAATATTGTATGTACATTTAACTTTTGTGATAGACGCAGGTCGATGATTCAAATGGCCTTGGATTATGCACTAAAAATGACAAAAATAAGAATGTAAGACTGTAAGTGGTCTGCTGAGGGATTCTAGAAACAAAGTTCGCTGGGAAAACAAATATCATGTCAGACTTATTTCGTTCTGTCAGTGCTTTAGCCAGTTTAGAAAAATGAGCCTATGTAGTAGTCCAAATCTGGTCTACAAAAGGGTGCTTTGTGTTGGTGTCATATTATGTATTGTCATTTATTTGCAAGGGGGTGGTGTATATATGGCACACTCCAGAACATTTGAACTGTACCCACAGAGGCTTGTGTTTGTATTCCAATTGTTGAAACTGAATGTAATACTAGTTTAGATTAGTCATGCTTCTTCTTCTTTTTCTAGTCAGACATGCAACCAGAATCATGACCCATGATCTTAACAATCACTTCTTGGGCATATATTCCCAGGGTTCACAGCTTTTCATTTATAAAAATTCCACCACTGAAATGAATTCACTAAATGCATAAAATCACGTGTCAATTTACATCCCTGAAGTCATGGGTGTGTAAGTTCCATCTTGAATAGTGCTGAAAATTCCATTTTTTTGCATCAGCACAATTTGTAGGACGTTGGAAAGTAGTGTTTTTTTTAGGGGGGGACGGGGGTGAGTTTCTCACAGGCATCTAAAGTTCACACTCTTCTTGTGTCCATGTGCGAAATAGGACATGGCAAAACATGCAAAAGTTCCGGAGCACTGGAGCTGGCACGGGATAAGACCCAAATGTTGTCAAAGTGTATGTACATCTCAATGCAAATTTTAAGGTGACAGACAGCCTTGCAGTATCCAAGATCCAAAAAACTAGCAAACATCTTTGCCCTATCTAACTGTGCTAAACATGCTCCTAACAAATAGCCTGGGTAACAGTGCTGTCATTTGATGTAACTCATTGGCATGAATTGGGTTTTGGCTTGATTTAAACTACATAACACTGCTTTGGAAAATGACAAATTGTATGGTATTAACAGATGATGGTATCTTGATTTACCAATCCCAACTTAAGTACTTGGCTACTTGCAAGCCACAACAGCTTCTATATCCTCAAATTTGAACCTTAAGGGAAAACTTGAAATTTGTGGCCTAGTTGTTAGGGGCACGTTTCAATTTAGGTTCAGAGTCTAGAAACATATTAAAAAAAGTATTACCTTAACTAATTAGACTGGCAGGAGGAATTTGGTCACATTTGTGTCCTCCTTTTTGCAAGAGAACCCTTTACTTCAGGCCATCCAAACAGTCCACCCTATTCACCCTATTCGTATGCCTGATTAGTATGGCCAAGCCCAACTTATTGTTGAGCTCTTTCAAAGTTTGTGTAACCTTAACGTCCCTTCAGCCATTAATGTTAAGGTTTAACATCTTTATATCTTGCGAAATCTCATGTGACTCAATCTCAAGTTTGAGTGTGATTTTTCCATCTGGAGCATTGCCATTCCCAAATGAAGCATGCTTAGGACTATGTAGTGTGATATCCAAGAAAGTAAACAACAATGTTGCAACTTTGCATGCAACTAGACTTTAGGTTTTCATGTCGCATTGGTTGTTATATTTATGGATATTGCATGATGGAAGTTGCACAATCATTATGTTTATGATTGTACCTATAGATAGGTTAAGCATCAATGAATGTTGCTCAAGGCCTTTTCCATTATTTTTTAAATATGTGAATCTCAAGTTTCAAGTTTTAGAAAAGTTGTGTTTGAGCAAGCAAAAAGAGTGAACAAGAATCTAATGAATGAGATGTTAAGCATGAATATGTCAAGTGTAATGTTAATTATCATTCAAAGTCTTTTCAAGGAAATGAGGACATCTAGTTTCACAAGGGACCTTGACACTAGCCTAGACTATATTCAAACAAGAGATAATAAAAAATATGAAATTGGAGAAAATTGAATTACATAAGATTAATATGTAGATATATTACTTTCAGTGATTTACGTGGTCATTCATAAGTTCAAAACATTATGGATTGGGTTACCCTATCTTCCAATAGTGATATCTAATGTGTTGTTATTACCACAATACTTGGGTAGGTTTGGCAATAATTAAATTATTTTTATGTTTCTTGAAGTTTTTTTTTAATTGGATAAAATATGTCAAGAAAATCAATACACGGATAATCAATGCATTAAAAGTTTCAAATGGACCATAGACTAAATGACATGTGTGCTTGCCACTCTTGGCACCCCTATTGATAGTCTTAAAAATATATAATTGAGTTTCAAAGGGACCTTGTAAATGAATGGGTTGTAGTTGGATGGCAAATCTTCAATTCAACTTGATAACAATCATGGTGTTTTTTAATTACTTCTCAAAATCAAGAAAGCACCATAAATTTAAATGTGATGTTAATGATAATAAGTGGACAAACATAACTCCATTATTAATTCATTGACAATGACTTTTGACATAATTTAAAATGTTATACTATCAATGGTGCTAATGTTGAAGCCCAATGTTTCAAATAAATAAATGGTATTACCCTTTTTTAATTTAAAATTTCACTTCTATGTTGGTATAAAGTGTCAAATATTTGATGATGCAATCATTTAAAAAAATAGAATGCTAGATTATTGTGTGTACTAAAAGATTGAATGGTTATAAAATGGACCAAAAAAACTAACATCCCCAAAAACAATACTTAAATCCATAAAAAAGAACTTATTTATTTCAAGTGCTTCATAAATTATATAAATGATTTCCCCAAGAAAACCATATTTTGAAAATTATTTATTCACAACTTGAAAATAATGATATTATTGATAATGCTAGTTTTATTTTCTAATTTTACTAATGACAAGTTTTATGACAATTTTATTTGGTTATTTTGATGTTTTCAAATGATAATGACATTTACTTGAATAAGTTCAACATGAAATCATTATGTATTATTGAAACCAAAATAATTCTCAATATTTCATGAATTTTTGAGGTTGTGAATTAGCAGCATGCTTATGAATGTTTTCATTATTTCATTTGAATCTAATTGATTTCAAATGTCATTTAAAAAGGATATCTTTGAGTATACATTTTTAGCCATGAATTTAAATGGAGCCTCATGAGGTTCAACCATTGAGAATTAAAATAAAAATGTCACTTATAATTGGTCATGTGGTCTAATACCACTATTAAGGATCGTATCTTTCCATCCAAGAGTCAAGTGTTTATTTAATAGTTTGCAAAATCAAAATCATTTTGTTCATTGAAGGACATGTAACTTTTAAAGTTGCTAATATTGGACCAACTTTTTGAGGTCATCCTTTTACATTGAGATTGTAAGTCATGCAATTTTTTTGTTATTGTTCAATGTCATGGATAGCGTTTCATAATCTAATTTACCCCATATCATTGGATTACGTATACTAATATTTTTAAATAATTAATTGTAAAAAAACTAATTGTATAGTTAACTTGTCATTCATGGGTCAAATTTCATGAACATTCATTTTTCATCCATAATTTTGACATTTCATTAAATGGATGAAATCCACCTTTTTTTGTTTTTCATCCATTATGGGTATCTAAAAAGGCATTCAAAAAGGTTCTTAGGACAATGGTTTTATCAATCAAATGTGGTTGGTCATTTGATTTCTTCATTGTTATCCAAATTTGGCTTAGCCAAATTAGTTAATTTATTCATTAACACATTGTTATTAGGAATTAGATGAATGAATAAAAAATTAGCTATGTTTTTTCCCTTCATCCTTTGTTGGGACTTGAATTTCCATTGTTCAACAAGTTGATTCCTAAATAATTCCTTGAAGAATTTAGTGCTACCTTTGGGGAAGTTTTAGCCATGGATTTCACATCTACCAACAAATTGTGATATCTTCACCAAGGATCACACCCAACCATTGTGTATGCAATTGAGTTTGTGACATATTGTGAGACAAAGTTGTATTCATGAATTAATTTCAATTCAAGTTATGTAGCACTATGAAAAACTTGTTTATCGTGCCATATCTTACAACCTTTACTCAAGTCATTGCACAAGCTTGTCAAGATTCTATGATAACACATTTTTCAAATGTCCTTCGAAGAGATATTGTGAACCATCACCAACACAAAGGAAGTTTACATCTATCATGTTCGTTCAACCATAAATGTTTTTCATATTGAAGGATGACCCATGCAAATTGATGGGACACAATTCATCATTCAAACACTTCATGAAGTGAAAAAAAAAACACATTGACATGCAAGATATATTATATTTGTATTGTAGATAACCATGCCATAGTGTTAATGAATGTTCAAAAATTTGTGGCCAATAGACAACATGAACATGTGTCACTTCTTTTGCCAATCCAAATTTTGAAAAATTAAAAAGCGAAAATGTTTAATCCAGATGTTGTAACCCTAACCTCAAGGTCATAACCAACATTGGGGCAAGACAAGGGAAATAAACCAAGAATGAAACCAAGGCATGGTAAGGTTCAAACACATTCCCAAAGTGAATGAAAAGTCTATGGGAGTCCAAGGGAGCAACCATTCCAATTATAGAACCAAGAATAGGGAATATTTTATCACTAATATGAAGTGTTGACAATTGGGGGGGGGGGGCGACTTTGATAAGGACCTTGAGACTTCAACCTTGTTGTGTTATGTATTGAAAATGGTCAAACATGATCTTAGATCCAAAACTATTTTTTTTAGTAATTGATCATGATAAAATAAGGATAAAATGCAACAAGATCATGATACTGAAAATTCAAACATTATTTGAGTTTGATGTTTTTGCATGTGTTAATGTCAAAGGATAATTGGCACAACATAAATTGGCATTGGTGAAGAACACTAGACCAATACCTATTGAAGTCATGGACAACCCAAGATTTTATTCAATACAAAACCTTGCATGAATATAAAATATGATTATAATAAATGTCCTTAACCCAAATATTAACAAGGTTGCTTTAAATGTCATTTCACCATTATATTATGTTGGCTTAATTTGCATAATTCACTAGTGGACTGACACACACAAAGTCTCAATTTGAAACATTGAAATGCAAAACAATTGAATATGAAGTTTCCTTCACAAACATGTTTGGTGATAATCATGATTATGTGATTTTAGGACAAACATGGAAACGGATGCATGAAAAGCCCTAAATACAAGGAAAGTATTCAAATTACACAAATATCAAAATATTTTAAGGCTTTTTAATTGGAACAAAGGTTTTCATGCATATTGCAAAAAAAGGAGAATCTATCACATGTCACATGTTCTTCCAACACTATATAATTGTGAATTTGATTAAAATGCAATGCAGTTCCTTGACTACAATCAATTTTGGTGATGACATTTGCATGGACCTTTGTAAGGTTCAAACCAGTGTTGGTCATTGATTGTTTTTTTTCCTAACTAGTTAGGTAAATTTTATATATATATATATGGACCACATAAGTTATCAATATTTATTAATTTATTTGGTTTTTTTGAGGTGATAATTTTCAATTATGCATAAAGGTCAATTCTCAAATACCCACCTTAAAAATTACCAATTATATTGCCTAGGTAGGGTAGTTTATAAGGTTTCTTTAAAAATATGTTATTTGTTTATTATCATAAACGTATTTATGAATTTAGAATTGATAACCTAAATGGATGATATTCCAATCATCGAGGTAGGATATTATATTTTGAAATGTTTATACTTGAAGTCCATAAAGGTCCTATGGATTATTTGAGTGATATGTGTCAAGTGGTTAGGTTCCCCTATCAATTTTCCAAAAAATCAATAATCAACTAGTAGTTTATCAATAACCAAGTTGATAACTCATTTTTTTCTTAGTAATTGGACAACATTAATTCATTCCACCATGGATCGGGTTACCCTAGTTTATGTTGGTGATGTTTGACATTTTTTTTTCCTAACATTTTTCATGGTTCATTGCACATTATTTCCCAATAATGGCCCTTTTACCCATTTGACTAACTATATCAACTCCTTGCACAAGGACCTAAAATTGAAGTTGTTAGGTTCCAATCTTTGAAGGTTTGTGTCACAACAACCCCATTTTTTATTCATGCATGCACCTTTCTAAATCATTTACTTTGGAAATGGATATTTTTAAATTCACATTAGGAGCCTTGTACCTATTATAAACTAGAAAATTAAACCTTCTTGACCATGTTAGTTTTTGTTTTTGTAATTTTTCTCATGTTGAAATCAAATGTACAAGATTCATAACAAAGAAGTCTTAATCATTTTTTACATTTGAGGAATGGTGTCCTTTATTTAAAAGGGTTCAACATGAAATCTTTCTTGTATTCAAACTACAAGAACCTCTAATATTTCATGACAACTTTGTGTTTCAAATTGACATAAAGCTCAATGAACATTGGACCGTTTTTAAAATTTTAGTCATAGGCAACAATAAGGGAAACTAGATGCATTATCCTATTACTCATACTTCATATGCAAGGTGGGAGATGTGGCTTAGAATCAATAATATACGATGCCAATATCAAGCCTAAACACCTTCAACTTCAAACATTGTTTGTAATTCTTGATGGCAACACCATTTCTAATTGCATTTGTGAAAATAATATAATAAAAGATGTCTAAATTTAAACCCATAACATTGTGACTACAATGATTAACATGATTGAGCTACTTGTTCAAAATGACATATTGAGTTTTTACAGTCCATTTTGCTCCCCACCGCCAAAGTAGGTATGTCGAATGTGATTATAAATACATTTCTTTTTTAGTCATATCAGTTAACATTACTATTTACACATGGCATGTGTCATTGTTAGATTTTACATGTCACATTTGTTATAGTTATGTCATGTACAAAGTTACTTTGGGAATTTGATGTGTCTAAACATGTAGGTGTGTAGACCCTTTAAGCATGTAAGTGGTAGGCCTCCCCTAGGCATGTCAACATGTAGGGGGTTAGGCATATAAGTGTGTAGGACATACACAAGAAGATTTGAAATGTACTCAATGTTTATTGTTATGTGTTGATATAAATGTCACAAATTGAAATTGTAATGGGTTGAATAAGGACTTGCCTTCTAACCATGGAGAAAATGTGTTGAATTCCCATTTTGTAACACCTTGTTCATGTTTCATGCTTTTAAATGACCTTTAGGCCTAAAAAATTTACATTTGTAGGGAGGGAAAAGGGAGATCTAGACCAACATGCCTAGTGAAAGGAAGCTTACACACCTACTACAGTATAAGGAGCATACATAAGTAGATGCATAGGCATACATTTTACATCCCTTTGTAGCCTCATTGGTTAGTTGTAATGTGTTCATAAATAAACTGAAAATAGTAGTATGACTTATGCTACCTATTAATCAACAACAACTAGCACCTAGGTCAATATTTAGTGAAAACAAGCAAGCCACATCAATTAGCATTGTGTTAGTTTTACTCAAAATGGACATGACACAATGGACATCATTAGTAAGTCAATGAGGGACCATATGTTTGAGTTGTTTCTTTATGTTTGTTTAAAACAATTAAGCTTTTAAAAAATTGTATAGTCACATTTTTGGGGGTTTGATTCTATTACAATTCAATCATAAAGGACAACATACAAGACACAAGATATAGTAGTAGTAAAGATTCCATTGCTATTTCTATCAAAGGCCATTTGAATAACCTTTAACAAATTCACATATTCAAAATGATTAAAATAAGCTAGAATTTAAATATGGTTTGTTATATTATGATGAGGATTCGTATGTTCATAATGACTTGTTATATTCCAAGTTCTTTGAACCAAACACGACAACCTAATTGTAAACCATTATAAATTCAACAAAGACCATGGAATTAGTATTTTGATATTATTGGTGCCCATCATTTTGGAAATACACATGAAGGAGTTTGTTGGTGTTAAAATTATAACCTTGCTTGGTTAGGTGTTAGTCCTAAAAGTGACTTTCCTTAGTTTACAATCTATCTACTGGATAAAATCAAATTTTTAGTTGTTACATTCTATGGTTGATTCTCTTCTCTAGATCCTTTTAGTTTTGGTTATGTTATTTAATGCATTCTATTTGTTGCTCTTTAACCCTCTTGATAAATGGGGGTTTGTTTTTCTTTGTTTTATATTCCATAGTTCGATCTTGTAATACAATATTATGTGTTTTTCATTTATTCTACATGGTATCAAAATGGGGAATCCATTTTCTCAAAGTGTTAGAAATCACTAGGAATAACTTCAAGCGTGTAACTCTGTTCCACCAAGTTAAGGTTATCTAAGTATGAGATTTTTTCAAACTTTGCAAATTGTAGTTTTATTTTGTGTCAATAATACTTTGTGAGTACAAAATCTTCTCCGTATATAGTGCATTAGAGACACAAGTTGTTATTTTCTTTATTACTATTTTTTTGTCATTCACATGCATTTTTTTTAATCAATTATCATGGCAAGCATTGTTGATGTATTTTATCACTAAGTCTAACAAACTTGTGGGCCAAAATAGTTATAATGTGTGGACGTTCAAAATCACCAACTTGTTGTTGAAAGAAGATTTATTGGATTTTGTTGAAGCAGGTACCGTTGTTGCATTAAGTCAAAAGAGCAATATGCCAAAAGAAAGAATAAAGCTTTGACAATCATCAACCTTTCTCAGAAAATCATACCCTTATCTTTAACATCTTTGTGATCCAAAAAAAAATTGGATTATTTTGTCAAAACTTTACAAGGTCAAGACCGGTTTGTGTAGGCTTTTCATTAAAAGTAAGTTGACTAATTTGAAAATGGAGGAGGACATCCCATGGATTTTTTTTGGGAATCTGTCACTAATATTTTAAATCAGCTTGTTAGATTTGGTGAGAAGATAGTTGATGATGTTGTTGTGGAGATGGTTTTAAACGCATTATTTGAAAGTTATGAGTATTATGTGTAATCGATCTTGAGTCAACAAGTAATGCCTATGTTAAATAAACTAATTGCCAAGTTGTTACATGAAGAGACTAGGAGCGAGCTTCATGGTGACTAGAAGAAATACACAAAAACATTATGGGTGAAGTTTTGCAAGATGTCAATTGAAAAAATCAGTTGCATGGAGGTGACAAACATGATGAAAGCAAGAAGCATAACTTTGAGAAAAAGGTTGTCATGACTTGTAATTGATGTTACAAACCCGCCAACTAGTGGGCAAAGAACTATGTGATGCCATATGAAAAAGTTTTCAAAATTCAAGCCCAACAAATCAACATGGTGGAAGATGGTAATGACGATGATTCAGATTATAGTGACACAATAGAAATCATTGAAATAACAGTAACCATTATAGATTTAAATAAACAAATGTTAATAAAAATGACTGAACATAAAAAGGATAATTGGTATGTTGGCTCTGGAATTAGCAAGCATGTCATGGGCAATTCAAACTTGCTTCATGACATCATAAAAGCTCATAGCTCCTCTAGTGTTATATCAACTAGTGAGCACACCCATGGTGTAGAAAGCGAAGGTCATGCAAAACTTAGGTTCAATGGATTGATGAAGAAGATAATAAATGTTTTCCAAGCACCTACAACAAAAGGTGTCCTTGTATGCCAAGTGATTTCACTAGATTTTGAGTGAATTCACTGCTCTTAGTAAACATGGATTAGTTGGAAAGTAATGAATTCACTAGTTTAGTGAATGTGGATTAGTGAATTGCACCTAGATTTTGTAGTAGTGCTAGCATGAGGAATAACCTTATCTTTGTAGGAGTTTTGGCTAATAAGGGCCATCTTGCTATCTTTAGCTCTAGGAGATGTTTCATACTAAATGAATAAAAACCTGAAAGGATAATAACACATGGGAGAGAAATAGATTCAATGGACCTTATTGACTAATTATGCTCTTGAAACAAATCTTTGTCATGAAATAAATGTTACAAAGACTATTGAAACCACCAACTTGTGGCATTGTTGACTTGGTCATTCGAACTTCCAAGGATAATATTACATTACCAACAATAATAAGGTCATTGTTGTACCCAAATTCCCATGACTATTTGAAATTTTTCAAGGTTGTTTGATGGGTTGACAACAACACGAAAGGTTTCCAAGAGGAAAAAAAAATTAAACAAAAGGAATGTTGGATCTCATACACACAAATCTTTGCAATCTGCTCCTAGTAACATCCTTATCCGGTTCAAACTAGTTCATGGCTTTAATAAATGACTATAGTCGTTTCACATGGGTATATTTTCTAAAAAGAAAAATGAAACCTTGTTAACATTCAAAATCTTCAAACGAATGATAGAAAACTCCACTGAAAAGAGAATTAAGTGCTTAAAGACTAATTGTGGAAGGGAATTTATGTCACATTCTTGTACCACCTGCCTTCATGACCAAGGCATTTGAAGGTAGGATTCAACCATAGACTCCTCAATATAATGGAATATCATGAGGAAAAATAATATATTACTATACCATCCAAGAAATTTAGTGTTAAAGACTAAATTACCAATGTGGTTTGAAGCAGTCAACATCATAGCTCACTTGTTCAACAAATCTCCTACAAGGTCAAACTTGGGATTAAATCTTTATGAAAAAAATTCAAGTACTAAACCTAATTTGAGTCATCTTTGTACATTTGGGTGTAGAACATTTGTTCACATCGACAAAGTCAATAGAGGGGGTAAATTGGATTTCAAGTTTATGGAACACATCCATCTAGGATATAATTTGGAAACAAAAGGTTATAGATTTTACAACCTTTGATAACTAAGAAGATATTCATAAGTTGAGATGTTAAGTTCATAGAAACCTTGTTAGTCACATAACTCCCACATATAAGTCATGAATCCCAAATGTTCAAGCATCTTGCTATTGTGAAAAATGAGAATATGCATCCTAGTTGTTCCCCACCTAAGATCAACATTCATGTGGATCTACCCATATAGTCATATTCAAGTGTTGAGCTACCCACTAGCCCACTAGACGTAGTAGATCCACCTAAAGATCAAATAGATAAATTTGTAACTATCATCGATCAAAATGAAAATTCCACTCAAAGGAGGTCCAACCGAATTAAATAGAAACTTCACCAATTGTGAGACAATGTTAATATAGTTGAAGTTGATATCCCTTCAACTTTTCAGAAGGCATCCCAAATTCCTAGTTGGCAAGATGTAATGCAGTCCAAGATTGAATCAATTGAGAAAAACCAGATCTGGAAATAAGTTAATCTCCCCCCAAAAGAAGCATATAATCACAACAAAATGGGTGTATAAAGTGAAACAAAAGTCAATGGCACCATAAATAAGTTCAAGGCTTGGTTCATTGCTTGAGGATTTCAACAAAAGGATGGAATCAACTTTGATGAAACATTGTCCCCGTAATGAAATGGGGAACAATTTGATCAATAGGTGCACTTGCTACTCATTCAAATTAGCAAATTTTTCACTTAGATGTGAAAACAACCTTCTTGAATGGAGATTTACATGAGGAGGTTTTCATGCAACAACTTGAAGGTTTTCCATTTCCTAACAATGAAAGGAAAGTTTGTTGCTTGTGTTTAAGGCATTGTACGGCCTTAAACATGCATCGAAGGCACAATACTTTAAAATAGATACCTATTTTAAGTCTTAAGGACTGCAAAGAAGTAATGCAAATGATAATCTTTATTTTTTTCATGAAAATTAGAAAGTTGTCATATTAGTCCTTTACGTAGACAACTTACTTTTGAATAGAAACCATTTAAAGAAGATTGTCTAATTAAGGGGACAACTATTGCTTACCTTTGAAATGACTAATCTTGGATCCATTTGTTTATTTTTAATTGTAGAGTTTCTACATATTCTAAAAGGGATAATGATTATTCATAAGGGGCACATTAGAAAAAAATTATAAAAGTTTAACTTTAAAAGAATGTACTGGGCTACAAAAATTCTACAAAGAAATCCGAATTTTAAATTTTGAGCCTATTGTGATCTTTTGCAACAATCAGAGTAGCATGAAAATTGTTATAAATCTTCAGTTTCATGCTCATACAAATCATATAAAAGTTCATTATCATACATTTGTGAGAAATTCTTAAATGAAAAGGTTGAGTTGGTTCATGTTCCATCCCATAATCAATTTGTTGATGTCATGACTAAGCTTTTAGGAAGGTTGAAGTTTGAAAAGTTTATAAATGATCTTGGAGTTTGTAGTCTTTCTAGAACCAAACAAAAGGGGAAGATGACATGATGATCTTCTTGCTAGAACTAATAGGGGGTGTTAAAATTAGAAACTTTTTAAATTAGGTGTTAGTCCTAATAATGATTTTCCTTAGTTTACGATCTACGTACTATATAACATTAGATTCTTAACTATTGCATTTTATGGTTGATTT
>Ga0116228_10002007_pt1 | contig 17328 bp, 9 predicted proteins | sample S1TSphfallax_2_FD_89694 | JGI IMG/M metagenome (GOLD analysis project Ga0116228, IMG submission 89694) | Host-associated microbial communities from peat moss isolated from Minnesota, USA - S1T2_Fc - Sphagnum fallax MG | ecosystem: Host-associated > Plants > Peat moss > Unclassified | place: USA... | reverse complement strand
GTAGCCACAAATATCAACATGTGAGACAAGATTGGTGTTTCAAGTGTTGAAGTTTCTTGAATGAATACATTCAATGGTCATTTGCTTCCATCTTCATGTCTAACAAATGATGTAATAACCAAATTGCATCGATTGGGATTTTTGTACTAAACATAGATTTGACTTAATTTGTATCCTTTTTGGAACATGAATCTTGATGATTCAACAACTTTGAAATCATTTTTGAAAAATGAAAATTCATTTTTGGAAATTGACGAAGGAATGCACATCAACAATTTAAAGATTCAATCCCTTCACCATAGATCATGCTCAATTTATCCTTGCATATTTACAAGTAAATTAGATAGTTGGCATATCACATATGTTTGGATGGGGCAACATTCATGAATTGATTTTAATCATATTAATTATATTGCAATGTGAAGAATATTTTATACAATTTCAATTCCTATGACATCGAATCAAGCCATGGCACAAGGTGTTTAATGTAATAATATATTTGATGGCACACTTTCAATTTTTTCAAGTGGTATTGGTGCTAATTTCCAATCTTACAATATAATTTTTTTAAAGACTTGTTCATTCTATATATTTTCACAAACAACAAGACAAAAATTTCAAGTTGGTTATGGCAAATTTACATATTTTATCAAAGATTCTCAATCTTCTCAAAATGTGGATGAACTCCATTTGTGGACGATGAACTAAATGTTGATGGACATGAAAATTAGGCATGAATGGATGATTGATAAGCTAAGTTACTTTGAATTATCATATGAAATTTCAAATATATTGATTCATACTTATTTCTAAAATGACCTATGATGGAATTGATTACTAAATGTCATCCATGACAAGGAATTGTGACATATTACTGATGAGTATCCTTGCAAAAGTGTACCTAACATGTTTGATGTTAACATCATTCAATAGTCAAGGTCTTAAAACTTGGGGATTGAAGGCGTTTTGTCACAATTATGACCTTGATATTCAACTTGAACACATCATGTGTTGAATAATTTTCAAGTTGTTCTTAAATGTAGCACCATGTTTATTAAAGCTATAAAAGCGTATGATCAAAGTTCAATTGTTGTTTAGTTTTTATACATTTGTGTCTTTTGGATCAATTAGAATTTGGTGCAATAGAAAAAAAAGATACTAATGAATAAAAGCATATGGATTTATTTAGTTAATAAAATTATCAATGGTGAAAATCACTATTTAAATCATGTGACCCACAAATCCAATGTGCCAAATATGTTATTCATCTTCATAAAATATACCGTCATTTGGGTTATCTTGGCTTGTTATAGATAATCAATTCATGTAATGTCATATGCAAATTATTCAATTTGAAGCATCTAATTAACACAAAACACCAACCATAAATGTATGTAATCAAGATTATGGTAATAAATAAACACTTCATGATGAACATGGATATATGGACCAATTCAAAACCCCAAACACATGAATTCATGGAATGTTTTGGAAATATATTTGAGAAATATGTTAAATTTATTAGAGAACATACAATTTTATGGATATTTTTAACACACATTTGAGGATATCATTCAACATTTGGAAGCATGTTGTGATGGAGATGTACATAGATCATTAATTTCCCACTTTTCTTTTTTTTGGGTATGCCCGTATTATGTTAAACTAAAATATTTTATGGAATTCAACATGATTGAAAAACCATGGACATACTTATTTATTCGTCTATGTGATGCCCATAATACCTAGCTCCTTTCTCATTGTAGAACTTTTTGGATATATGTAGCTTGTCACAAATTATGATGTACATGGGTTCAAACACACTCAAAGGAGCTAAAATGATTACTTTTTTGAAGGACTACACATCCTTTTGTCCAAAAATATTTTTTCATAAAAATTGAATTTTTGAACGAATGTTTTTACAACTTGTTACTAAATATGTTTATAGTTGCCCCAATATATCAGATGTTGTGTGTTAATCATTATTGAATAAATATGAATTTTTTTAAATGTGCACTTAGCTACAACATTGTTTGATACATCATGTACATAATACTCTAATTACGTGGTAAAGGACTTTTGAAATATATTTGAAACATATTTAAATTTTTTAAATTTTTCACATTTTTAACATTGTGAGTGTTTTTTGAATGTGATTCTAATAATTTTTTATAATTGTACATATTTATCATCAAAGTTCTTTTGTGAGATGAAAAATAAGAGAGTTAATTATAAAATATCTTCATATGATGCACATGTTGTTCACTTTTGAAAGTCCTTTAAAAAAAACCTTAAACATAAAAAATTAGTTTGAATATCCTAACATTGATTTGAGTCATTTAGCACAACTTTCCATGACACCATGGTTTTCAAATGGCAAAACACAAATATATTTATAATAGTTTACAATTGTCATTTTGATTTGATGCCCTTTTTGACTCTTTTGAATGTGTCTTTGCCCACCCATTGTCATATTTATATTTTAAGATTCCATAACACATGTCCAAAGGGAGGATACCTCTAATTTAAACAAATGAACATGGAAATTTCATCATTTGAAGGTATTGCATGTCATTCTTTCATTGGTGAAATGCTTGGTAATCTTGCCTATTTTCAAACCCTTTCCCAAGTTGTTTTAGAATATTTTTTACTTGGAAAAATTTGCCCCACCAAAAAAAAATGTCTAAAAGCTCTAGAGCAGATCACTTAATGCACATATTTGCATAATGCATTTTGAGATTACACCACATACATTCTATTATCTAAAATTTGAAAATTCATATTGTCTTTAAGATATCCAAGAATTTTGATTCCACTTGCATTATCTCTTAATTTCATCATTTACATCTCTATGGTTTATACATACATTGTAAAAAAATTAAAAATGAACTAGATAAATCATTATTCTTAAATGGTAGATAATGTAACATAATATTTTAAATCATTTAACATGAGAAATAGTTATATAAAGGCGAGTTTTTAATTATTAATGATGTAAAAATACATGAAAATTCTTAATTATTTTAATCATTTTCAAAAAACCAAAAATAATTTCAAAATAAGGGGGAAATAAATTCAAAGTTCAATTAATCTTTAAATTTTACTTTTACAATCATTTTTTAAATTGAAAGGGAATTGTATTATATTATATTATAATTATTATATAAATATGAATTTTATGATTATTTAACTTCATGCTGAAAATGGAAGTTGTGAATTTTATTACCACAAGTTGGGATGCGTGTGGTTTTCATCACAAGTGTTGCGCTTGGATCCATGTTAAGGATTTATGCAATCACCATTTGTAAAATTAAATTAAAAAATCATTGGGAGGATTGCTATAGGTTAACAATTAAGTACATAATTATAACATAATTTACAAACCATTACTATGAAATGTTTACGATTCAATTAGAAATGCACAATCAAAATATTAATGTCAAGTTTTCATCACAATTGCATGATTAGCAACATGAATAAGCATGCAAATCATGAAAGGATTACAATTCAATAAATTAATTTGATTACAAGTATTCAATATTTAAATGTTTCATTTGTTCAATTATATGATTACAATAATTACAATAATTACCATGAATATTAAATGATAAGTTAAAACAATTATACATGGTATAAACTTCATCAATAAATACTAAGAAATGAATTTAATCACAATTTGTATCAATTGTTAATAGTGAATTCAAATTTTACCATTTGATGATTTGTGGCTTTTAAACTTGTAACTTACAAATATTCATTTGAATGAAACAACATAAGGCATAAAATCAAGCATTAAAGTTTGAATAAATAAAATATTTAAGCCCATAGTTGGGATTCCCGTGGTTCCCATGGATGTTATAATTAACAAAGGGAGAAAAACATTAACATGTGCATGCATAATGATTTCAAATGTTCGATCAAATTTATACTCGAAATTTTCTTCCTTGTTTCATTTTTTCCCATCACCATATTGCCTTGTTTCATTTTCTCATGATCATGTTACATTGATGTTTCAATTTTTCATTTAATTATTATCAAAATTTTCATATTGAATTGTTGCTCCCATTTTCACATACAAAACACAAACATAATTTTTAAAAAAGATAAACCATGGGCATGAAAACGCATGTTAAGTGCCTTTTCATGTCCATATTGGTGGCTATGGATTAGTTAATTAGGTTTGGAATAGGTATAGATATGAATGGCACAAACAAATATATCTATAAATAACATCCATTATTATTATTATTATTATTATTATGATATAACATAAATAATGTGGACATGAAAAGGCACATAATAAGTGTATTTTCATGTCCATATATATAGGTGGGGAGGGGAAAAGGGGTAGGTTATTAGGTTTGGAATAGGTAGGTATGAATGGCACAACTAAACAAACAAACAAAAAAATTAAATAAACTTAAAAGAAAATATTGAATGTATTCTAATAACATGTGTGTTTGACTTTACATTATTGTGAGGCAACTTTTTGTCCCTCTATTCCCGGTTCTATGAAATGACTATACTTGAAGGTACATATGCCATTGGTGAAAGAAAAATGCAAAGTGTATTTATAGATATTAAGTTATGTTTGTAATTGAAACCAAATAGCTTGCCTCCTATCCATCATTTATGATTTAAAATTGATAGATATATTTTCCAAATTTAAACATTCCAAATCTTAAAATTTTATATTAAATTGTCATTCATTAAACAAAATTTTAAAAATTCAACACCATGTTAAACTTGGCAATAGACCTCCAATAATTTAAAATAATATTCCTATCACATGCATTATCCAAATCTAGTTTGTTTTAGCTCATTAAAAAGCTAGCTACAAGGCACATCTACCTATTAAATTCCAAGTTTTTCACTCAAACCAATAAGAAGTTGTGCTACCAAACCTAAAAGGGTTTTACGAAGGTAGAAAGTTCAACTTGGCAACAAACCTCTAATCATTTAAAATATTATTCCTATCACATACGTTATTTAAATTTGGCTTGCCTTAATTCATTAAAAAACTAGCTACAAGGCACATCAGTGATGTGCTCCCAAGCTCCTTGATAGACTCAAATGTGAATATGAAATGAAAACAACCGAAGAGCGAGGAGTTGGGGACACGTTCCTTGATTCGTAGCACTTTGGGGGTAGAAGGGTGCGTTCGAGTTTCGGGATAGGACTAGGAGGAATGACAAGCATTTAATCACACACATGGACCTACACAAACCAAACAACAAGTTGGTTAGTGCATGGTTGGAACACTTTTGGTGCTAAGATAAGCCATGGGCAAACTCGGACTCACAAGACTCACCACAGCCTAGATTTGGGGGAAGCCACCACTTTCCCCCTTATAGTATACTCTATGCCTCTCCACGAGGCCCACATCTAAATGACATTTTGTCTCGGGACTCCCAAGTGGGAGTTATGAAATTCTCACATCTAGGACTTTCGCAATTTTGGGGGCCCATAACTTTGCGTCCAGACCTCTGATTGAGATGACGTCTGAAGCAAAGTTGTAGCCCTCGTCAAGAGCTTTTCAACGGTATGATGCATGTCACCTACACACGAGGAAATCAGGGTGATTCTTGACTTTTAGTGGTCGAGAGTCAAATTGTCAAGTTGACTCTCGGCCCTTCTTTTTGTCATAACTTGTGTTTCAAATGTCCAAATGGGTCATGCAAGCCCCTTTTAGACACTTATGTTCCAAGAGCTTTTTAATGATATACTCCAAAAAATAATTCACTAGAAGAAAAACTATTGCTTGCAACCAATTTTCACAATTAAAAAGTTTCAATTGCAACTTTAAAATGTGGTTTGTAATTGAAAATAGTTGCAAGCAACATTCTTTAATTACAAAAAAATGATTACAAACAATAGTTTTTCTTTTAGTGTTTGTATACAAATCAACGCATCAAGATTATTAACAAGCACGTGGATTTTTGCAAGTTGCATTTGACCCAATAGAATTATAAACAACCCACTAAAATGTGCAAAAGTGGACAAAGTCTAAAAAGTATGTCCATTGTTTAAAATACCATTTATTGGGGGTTATGACATTTATTTACCCCTTTATGTGTTCAAAGGGAATTATAATATAATGCTTATAAAGCTTTTGAGAGGAAATTTAATGATTGACTATTGGCATAATGACCATTTTGTTAGCTTTTGTTTAGCATTTCCCTAATTCCCCAATGAATATTATGGAATACCTGCTAGACTTAATAAGTGGCACCATGTGTTCACAGTTTTGAATTATGAATGTAGTTTTCTTCCCATTAGTGACCATATAATATATAAGTTATTCACACCCCACTAACAATATTTTTTTCCCAATTGTGGTTTCCATTTTGGAGTCATAGTCATTTTGCAATCAACCCATTAGAATTCCAAAATACGAAAACCACCAAATACATGATTTTTTAAAGCCACTCTAGCAAAAATCTACACCCCCTGATGTTTTTTATTCATTGCATTTTCTTCACAAATCAAGTAAAACATCACATTTGAAAGCAGAATGTTTTCCCTTGAGTTATGTTTAGTAATTGCATTGACAAATAATATTACTAAATGTGTAGTAACAATGGTGGTTTTTGAAAATGATTAGTGATCAACATTAGTGATAAAAACTATGGTTAGATTTTACAACGATGCATTACTAAGTTTTTAGTAAATGCTTAATCTTGGATGTAAACTCTTTTTCCAATTTTGAGGTGGTGTTGATCAATGATTCATTTGCATGTATGCAAGCTCTCCTTTTCCAACTATGGTGGTCAAGGTAAGAAGGATGTATTTGGAATCCACGTTGATTTGTTTAGAACTAAATATTCAAAAAATCTTGCAAAAGCTTTGTGTTGGAAACAACATCATTCAAATTATTTTGAATAGGTCAATTATTTAAAAATTGTTTGAATTTGGATATCAAGTAGGACCTTGATAATAAAGTTAGTGTAGTTGTAGAAACCTAGTGTTCCCCACAATCCCACTAACACATTGTTCATAATTTTGAGGGATTTAATTATATGAAGCTTGCATTATTTGATTGATGTACAAACAAAATAGATTATTGGGAAATGAAGTAACCTTATGGATGATTCTTTTGAATAAACAAATATGTTTGTTCGCTTTACAACTTGTGTTTGCATCTTTTTATTTATTATATTAAAATGGAAAATAGTAATGGAAATGGTTTCGAACACTTGCTAGTAAATTCATGGAAATATTGGTTTTCAAAACTAGAACTAAATAAAGTGCATTTTTTTGGTAAGGAGATATATATGAATCCTAGTTTACATACCCTTCTAGAATAGGTCAAGTTGTCTTTGATGTGTTAGTCCAACACTACACCAAAGCATGGTCTATATTACCGTGCACATATTACTTTATTTGTGGTAATTTCGGTCACTTATTACTACATGGCTATGTAATGAGATCATATTCGTATTATTTCCATTAATAATTTTTTCTTTTAGTAATATATGACATATGAAATTTATAGTTGGGAAAGACAATGAATTTTATTTTACAATTGATTTTAAAAATTAAATAATAGGTATTTATTGGCGTATGAAATGGAGACATGTTTATAAACATAGTAAACCATGTGGATGATCTAGCTAATATTTATTAGTTTAGCTTATAGATTTCATCTAGGGTACATGCCTTAATAATTTAAGTTAACCTAAAAAACTAATTTACCATAGCCTACCTAGTTTAAAATTTAAACTTAGGCCTATGTAAGTAAATAGGCTTAAGGAGGGAGGTAGATAAGTAGGTGGGTGGGTAAGTAGGTAGGTAAATAGGATCCTATATAGTTTGTAGGACACAAGCTTTTTTTATCAACATATATGTGTGTTACTTACACTTTGAATATTTTTCATTCATGTGTTATGTATAACTTTTTCATTTTCCAATATAGTTTACAAAGTTGAACTTGTTGACAGAAGATATGGGACAAATTTAATGAAATGAAAACACTGCAACACTATCCCAAATCACCCTTTGTCCCAATTTTAATCAATATTATATATTTTCATACTTTTTCCAAATGAAAAAAATCTCAATTCCTAAATATTTTTCCAAATTGTAGACATTTATAAATTTCCTAAGCACAAAATTTTAATTAATTTGACTAACAATGCATTTGAATCTTGTTATTTAATACATTTTGAACAATAATAATGTTTTGAAGAATGTTTTTTTCATAAAAAATTATGTATAATTTTATTTACAATCAACATTTTTTTTGGAAAATATTTTTTTGTTAATTATAACATCAAATTCAAGATTATATTTCCCCACACATTTTTAACATATACTTAATCAATGAGAATTGTATTAAACATGTATTATATATACATACATTTATTTAATTGAATATCTTTCCATAAATTATATAAATAATGATATTAATAATTAACATTGAATTTTTTTGGAAACATATTTACTGCTAATAATAAAATATTATATTATATTATATACACCCACATGTTTAACATATATTTAGTTGATTAAAAATGTATACAAATTGTGTTATATTTATATTTTATTATTTAATTACTTCAATTAATTTAATTTCGTAATATGAAATATATTAAACATCTAATTTGTATTTTTTTTAATCATATAATATCATTATATAAAATATTAAATTAAGTAAATTCCTTAATTAATAAAATTTCATGCATATATTATTTTAATATCATTATTTTATTATTTTATTATTATTATTATTTTATTTAAAAAAGCCATGGTATAATCTATTAAATGAGTTTTAATATAAATTTTAGCAAATTTTCTCAATATATGACCAAAATTTAATTAAATAATACATATAGCTACTATGAGACTTCTGTTTGAAAATCTACTTAAATATTGATGCATTAATGATTTCTTCTTTCCCTGTATTGCTATGTTTTGGGGATAATTAAAAGTTCCAATTCTAGTAGCTAACTTTTTTATTTAATTTTTTTTCTCATTTTGATGGTCAAAATTTGTCAATTAAGCTAATAGGATAAATCATGTAGGTTTTACCACCTTCAAAATTTATTATAGCCATGTCTTTATATTATTATATATTCATGTTTATATATTACTGTAGTCATGCAATCATTAAATAACTAAAAAAATATTACTTCGTATTTTACTATGTAATTAGAAATGGGCATAAGTCATAAGTTTTGAGTCATTGTGTAGGTAAAATATTTTGGAACATATTACAAAAAACAACCAAGATGTTTTCCAATGATATTTAGATTTAAACAACTTATTAAACCATTATATAAAAAATTCATAATGTACATCAAGAAATGATATAGTCAATGAATATTAATTGACCAACACAAGTGTTAAAATGTGGAATTCAACAACTTAGTTACCATCAAGGAAAAGGTTGTCAAAACAAATAAAGGAATAAGAAAAAAGATGAAAACACATGAAAACAAAACTTATTTATTGTCTGCTTATTGTTCTAATGCAACAACTGTCATCATTCAATAATTATTGTCTTGCACATATCATTATTTACAAACTTGAAAGAAGACCTGTAATCGTTTGGAGACCTTTGATACATGTTGCCTACCATCCACATCACCTATAAACCCTTTGTAATTGTTACCTACTATCTGCAACGCCTATAGACCCTTTGTGGTTGTTGCCTATCATCTATAGCAACATTACCTTCCCTACAAACCTCAAATATCATGTCTATTTCTTTGTTGCCATCTACCAATGGTAACTATCATCCTATGGCAGAATGCATTTTTTACTCCAAAATTAGAACATAGAATAGATAATATTCTAACTTTATAGAAAAAAATAATAACTAATACATAAGAATGACAAAGTTTAATATAAACTTGATATGAGCCACTCTCCTTTCCTTTATCACACTCTAAGTAGAACAGACGTCAAGAATAAATGATAAAATCCATACAATTTCAACCATTTCTATTACATAAGGACAAATACAACTTTCTCCCATGTTCTTTTCCTTATTTTTCACACAAGAGTGTCGCAAACAAACATCCTCTTAATGCTAATGACTCATGAAAATTAATGATCTAATCTTCTAATGAAATCTTTCACTCCTACTAAGAAATAAATAAAGAATCCAAAAAGGATGTTCACCACACAAAGGTTGAGTCTTTATCCTTTTTCAATTTATTTATCCTAATCCTTTCCACACATCCTAGTCAAGGGAAATCCATCCATCCCTTATCCATTTGCATTAATTAACTTAGATGGCTTCGCCATTTAATAAATAGAACATCTATTATTAATAACTAAATAATTAATAGGATGCCCTTTTAAATGAACTAGATTAGGATATTATTTATAATAATTTATATTAATTTTATTAGAATTAATCCCAAAGTTATTTTTTGATTAATTTGTCCCACGAAGGTAATTCAACGTATTAATGGTATTATCATCAAAAAACACTTTCACTTTAAAACGATTTTGAAATTGTTTTGCCATCTAACTGTAACTATCATCCAATGAAGGTATTACTGTGTCGTAACACCCATGGTGTTTAACCAACATAGGACAATTTTTTACCCTTAACAATAAACATTGTGATTAAAATATTTTTGAACTTTGAACAAAAATTGAATGCAATCAAATATGCAAATGAAAATTTTGACTACTTATATAAAAGTTAGATTAAAAGCTTTCAAGGTAAGTTTCTACAAACTACTTATGCTAAGTTTTTTTTTCTTTTTGTTGCATTCAAAAAAATATAAAAGTGGTTATCCATATCTTGGCACTCATTTTGTCTAACAATGTAGCAAGGTAATGTTGAATAGGAAGCTGCAAGCTTTAGAAGTGTAATTGCTCTTATTTTAAGATGTGAACATATTCGTGTTGAGAAGCCATTATTGTTGGTATTGGTTGTACATAGATGTGATAAACATGATACATTGGGGATTTTGTGCCAAGTGATGTGATAGACAATCCATAAATAGTTTATGATAACCACTCATGGTTAGGTTTGTTGCTTGCCAAAGTGGTGACAAAACAAGTTATGACTTGGCAATAAATTTTTTTTGAGATTCTTGGTTTGAAACTTTTTTAATCATGTTTTTTTCGCTACATGACAATCCATTAAATTTTTTTCTTGCTCGTGTCAATTTCATCCATTTTGTGTCTTTACATGGTCAAATAGGACTATGTAAAGGAATAGAGAAAGGGTGACACTATGATAATATTTTGATATTCCTTAAAGAATTTGGACCTTAATTTAATTTTTTCTTTTCATGAAATGTAGGACATTGACAATAAGTTGTTTATGTTATCAAAGCCTAGTACTTCTCACTTTCCATTAACTTTGTGTTTGTCATTATGGTGGGATGGGGTTAGGTGAACCACATCACTTTACTATTCTTACAAATGATATGGAACAAGGAAATTGAAAAAAAATTTTCAAAATCCTCTTATATTATGAACAAACCTAATCTAAAAATATATTTGATAGATCATTGAGCTTTTATCTTGTAAATTTCAAAATATTTAATTTTTTTTAAACGAATGTTTTTTACTAAATGATTTCAATTACATGAAACATATTTCCCCAAAAGAAAATTTATAATTTGATATTATTTAGTTTGTTGTCCATAAAATTGTTTTGTTTTGATTTAAACATTTCAAGTTTCTTTCCACTATGTTTCTACCTTATTTTACACAACAACACATTTTGGGTTTGCGATTGGCCCTTCCAATTACATACTAGTCAATAAGGACATATTTGATTAGTGATAATGAGTTGTTAAACCCATGTCATTTCACCCATTTAGCCACAAGGGATGTTCAATTGCAAAGCCCAATCGTCTTAATAACTAGGATTTTAAATTTTTCTTATAATAATGGAATTCCATGTCATCATTAACCTTTCATGTGTAAAGTGCATGCCATCTCAACTTAGTTGTTTTATTCAACTAAATGTTATAAAAAACACCTTGATGGATGGATGACATGTGTCAAAATTTATAAACATGTTATGAGTCCTTGCACATGATAAAAAATCAACCTAATTTAACCCATGTAACTAACATAACCAAAAGTCAACCTAACTTAACCTCGCTAAGCTAACTACCCATCATAGGCAACTTAAGCTAGATGGCTTAAATTAAAAACAAATGTCAAACTCTTAGCCCAAGAAGCCTAGACTATGTTATTTAACCTAAGCCAAGTGGCCTAGGTATCATAGGTTACAAGAGTGATGACTTGAACCCCTCACCTTCACTTTGGGGTTCAAGTTCTCATCCATTGCATTACCACATTTTGTTATATTAATTATATTTAACACAAATTTATAAATTAACTCAAAAATTTTGCCTTCAATTAACCTTGGCTACCCCAGGTTGACTTAGGTCAACCTACCTATTACCTACCAACTTAGCCTAGACCTAAACCTCCTTAGGTTGATTTAAGATGAAATAGTTTGTCAACTTATATTATTTACTAACCTAACCTAGGTTAACCTAAACATTATTAAGCTCAAAAATAAATTAACATGGCATAATTATGTTGCATTGACTTGCATCTAGTCACATCATAGTCGCATTTAATTACACAAACTTGATAAGATATTTTGTAATGAACAACCTAGGTTGACTTGGCAAAAAACCTAAAACTAGGAACCTATGCAAACCTACCTAGGTGTCAAGGACATGAAAACCCACAAGAACAAAAGCTAAAGGAAAGGACTAAGTCTAACTTCCAAACAAGGAACAAAAAAAAATTATGTGATTCAAAAACAATAACACAATAACAAAAAATAAAAACAAGAGATGTGTAAAATAAATGTGAAAACAAAATTTTATTATACTAACACGTGCAAACATGAACATGAAAAGAACATGACAAGCCTATGATGCAAGATCGAGCCTAAGATTGGTGTTGAACATATTGAAGGAAATGAAGGGTCCTATTACTATTTATACTCCTTTGGGGACCTAGCTCAAGGAAATTTCCAAGGAGGTTTCTATGTGTGCATCGAATAAGGAAGCTTCTTGGGAACCTTCATAACTAGGAGTCAACTATGAGTTAATTGAAAGTTAATTCAGATTTAATTAGGAATTAGTTATATTTAACTAGGATTTAATTTTACAAGTTAACTAACAGTTAACTCAGATTTAGTTAGGATTTAACTATGAATTAACTAAAATTTAATTAGGACTTAATTGGGTTTTAATTAAAAGTTATTAAATTTAACTAAAAGTTAATTAAGATTTAGTTAGGAGTTACGGATAAACATTATGGATGAATTCCATCTATTGGAAGATGATGTTTAATGTTCACATTCATCACATTAGGTTAACTATTAGTAGGGTAACCTATTATAGGTATATTTAAATATACTAGATGTAGTAAGTTTTTTAATGTTTAGTTAAGTAATTTACAAAGTAACCTACATTATGAAATCTAGGTTTTTACTAAGTAGCTTACATACATAGGTTAACTTAATAAGTATGTTAACCTAGGCTAGTGTGTTGAGTAGTTAAAAATTCAAGGAGTTATGTGTCATTTTTTCAAAATGATTATTAATATTGTGGTCATAATTACAAGTTAACAATAGATTGTTTAATACACATACAATTCATGACTTCAAAAACCTCATGGCACACAAAAAATTATGACATGCCATGACAAATATTGGTGCTATAAATTTAAAACACACAAAAACTTATGGTGGCACAAAATATCATGGATTGCCATGAAAATTTATGACACCTTGTTGCCAATTGGCATGCCATATCATCATCACATGGAAAACCAAGTTGTTATTAATCATAAAGGACAACAATATTTTCAACTAGCTAATAAATGAGATAAATTCAAAAAATCAATGACATGACTCATGATGTCGACAAATAGGACCACATCATCTTGTTGGCATGTAACATGCCATGTCATCATTAGTCACAAAGGTGAATAGTTCTTGTAACTAAGAATAGAAATTGAAAAATAATATGATAATTTGTTGAAAAAACCAACAAGTTATCCTATTGATTACAATTACAAAACCATGATGTCATGTGGCATGTTGATGTCTTTTGCCATCATTTGGTGATTATTGATTAGGTAGTTATAAATGTAATTGAAAAAAATTAATTGTCATTTTTGTGTCCAGTTCAAAGGATAGGATTTGTTATAGTGAAAGTAAACTTTTTAGACTTGCATCTTGATGCAAAAAGCTAGGGATTGGACAACATCTCTAACATAGTGACCGACCAATAAATGCATCATTTCATCCAAAATAGTGTATGGGTCATCATGTTGATTAATAGTCAAATATTTTATTACCACGTACAACACCAAAATATGTCTTTTACAATTGGTCTTATTCGACTACAATTATTTTTCTATTTGTGTTTTAAGTCATTTATGCCATTTTTTAGTTGTTTTCCCATTATAATTGAATAGGACAAGTCGTAAAAGACATGTTTTGGTGTTGATTCATGTGGAATGCCACATCATCATGTTGTGAGACTAAAAGTCGTTAATTTTAATCACAAAAGTCAAGGTTTTTTTTTATTAATTTATCCACACTTATTTAAGACATATTATTGCAATTTCAAGAAGAATAATATATTTACCCCAAAAAAACCTTTAGTTGTCATACTAATTATAGTCGCAAAACCATGACATCACATGACATCTCAATGCCTTTGTAACTCCATAGTCATTTTTGTAACTAAGTAGTTACAATTGTAGTAAAAAAAAATAGTAACCATTTTTTTGACGAGTCATAATATGTTGTTGTGTTAGTTTTTATCAACATTTATTTCAATTATACCCAATAATTAATCAATTGTGCTTCCATTTTACATTAATTATGTTTACACATTATTCAACTATGTTTCAACATATATGCAAAATTTCAATTTTGTTTATACATTTTTGCAACTTTATGACCATTACCCATCAACTTTGCTTGAACATTGTTCTGACTATGACACAAACTATATTATAATTGGTTGTCAAATTGAGTTCTTACCATTTTAGTGCATGTTTTTATGAATTTTGGAATAGGGGAAGTTGTGAAGATAAAATTTGGTCTCCTTTGAAAAGTTGATATCAAATTTCATTGTTTTTTCAAAAAACACCCAATGATGTGAATAAAATAAGATTGCCTTTAGATGATTGAGGTCATAATTAATTGCAACAGAAAATGATAATAAAAAATGGCAAAGATCAAATCCATTCCACCTTAAATGATTGGAATCAAATTTAATCCTTTGAAGAAAATAAATGAAATGATTAAAAAAATAAAGTTTAATCATTTAATTGCACTTGGTTCCATATATGGTGGAGATCAAATATGGTCCCCCCAAAAACATTCCAATGACAAGAATTTCAAAGAATTAGTACATGAGTGGTTTTCTATAATCTTTCGTAAGCTCCTTATTAATTTTGCATCATCCTTCATATGGTCATCCTTGAACAATTCCAAAGACATTTCCAAATATAACTACTTTACTTCCTTCCTAATAACTACTTGTCTTTATAATTACTTCATTTTTTTTCCTAATAACTATATATATTTTTTTCTTACTCACCAACATGGATACAAAAGGAAAATTAGTATGAGCCTTTTCATGTCCATGATATTTATATTAATTGAACCTAAATTTGACATTGACATAAATAATTAAGAATAAATGATAATCATATGGGAACGTAATAAGAAGGAAAATTGTCATAGGTAGTGTGTAGCAACGCATAGCCCAAGTATACATATAACAAGTAGATAAGATCCAACTGCTCAAAGATGGTTGAAATAATTAAATATTTTTATTTTCAAATGGTTGACATTCAATTGTTGAAAAATAAATGATGTATATTCAATTGGACAATTGACCTTTGATGATCAAGAACAAATCCAATTGCATGCCAAAATTTTGCTTATATCAAATTCATTTGCCCATGGATAACTAAGAATTTTTATTCAATCACTTCATGAAATAGAATATATGTGGCCCATGCATGGTAATTGAGATCAAACCTATTAAACTTTGAATATTCAGGATTTGACCTAGAATCATTTGAAAAAAATTGATTTGGTCATTCACATGAAATTAATATAAAATGTAATTGCCCATGAATATCAAAGGTTGGATTTCATAATTGAATTGCTTCTAATCCCATTATAATTGACATGAGGTTGTTAAGTTTCTTTTGGTTTTAATAATGTTAGGTTGTAGTTGGTCCCATGACATTGCACTCAATAGCACATTGTTGCACCTTGTCCCATGAATTTGTTTTGGATGTATATTTTCAAAACATGATATTGAGACAGTAAATTAACTTGTAGATTTTGATTGACATTTGGTAACTAAAAAACTGGATGTAACCAATGATCATGTACATGAAACATGGTGGAGGGTATAGGTCCTTGCAATGATAGGAAGTTTTAAAATAATGGAATTCTTATTAGGTCAGAATAAAAGTAAATGACACGTGGGAAAAGTTTATCAAACTATCTTGTGTTAATGTGAAGTTCATGGTCGAGTGTAACTTGCCATGTTAGTAGTACATAGTAAAAAAAATTTATAATTGTTTTGTTAAAGTGGGGGTTACCCAAATGCCATGTACAATGTTTCCCATAATTGAGTGTAAATGTTGGTTACAACTTTAAAAAATCAGTAATGTAGTTACAAATGTGGAGTATTACTTTTAACAATTCCAAGTAGTTTATATGATGAAAATAATGATGTTTCACTACTAGGAAATGCGTGCTAGTTCACTTTAGGTTACACTAAATTTTTGAATGAATTTGGACATTTTTACCTAGTGAAATTGTTTAACCCCCTAGTGAACGGGGACTAATTGCTACAGACAATGACTTATTTCATCAGTACCTAATGAAACAAGGTTACTTTCAACTAAAACACAAATTTACCAAACCTTTCACTTGCTAGTCAATTAACTAACCAACATTTAATATATAATATTATTGATAATTTCATGATTTTAAAGCCTATTATTTATTGACACGTGTCATTACATACGTTAGGTTAAAAACCTAGCCTAGGTAGGTAGGTAGGCCATGTAAAACTTAGGCACCTATTCTAAAAATTCGATAAAAAGATATTCAGTCAACATACCATTATTGACCACACACAACACCACCCATGAGGTTTGATCCTTTAACTTTTGAAATGGAAGCAAACACCCTTACCATCAAACCACCCCACTTGTTGTGATAATATGTTACATTACATTCTATTTATCAAATACTTCATTTTAAATATTATAAAAACATGAACTTTGAAAATTCATATCTTATTGAGATTTTGTTCAAATGAAATGATTCGAGTTTTTTTT